>SDBV01000862.1_pt1 | contig 44231 bp, 64 predicted proteins | sample 2277081 | NCBI WGS metagenome assembly SDBV01 (sample SAMN10402039, study PRJNA504765) | marine sediment metagenome | isolation source: marine sediment core GS10_PC15, 223 cmbsf | place: Arctic Ocean: Southern Knipovich Ridge | collected 2010
GTTTCTGATGGCCAGAGTACCTACAGCACCTGCTGCACAGGGACAAACCCGTGGCGGCACCACCTTCCAGAATGTGGGAGCGTCGGCAGAGGACTTCGGTGCCGCGGAAGGGCGGGCGTTATCTGGCGCTGGGAAGGCCGTTCAGGTCGAGGGAGAGCGTCAGTTCGCGGCGCAGGAGAAGGTGCGCCTTCGCCGCGATACCCTCGATCGCCTGAAGCGCAAGGAGGGTCTGAATGCGGAGTTGTTCAACCTCTTCGACAAGACGAGCAAGGAGCAGGATATCACCGACCCGGCTGTGCTGGTGCAGTTTGGAACAGAAGCAAAAGAACTTACGGCGCGAAGCAATGCAGCCCTTCAGGAAGGGGGAACTACGCCGGAGAACGCCGAACTGTTTGCTATAGATTCGCAGAGCATCCTGGCGCAGTTTCGCGACCAGATGGCCCGCCAGAGCGTGGCCGCGGTAGAGGCTCAGGTTGCTGTCCGAAGCAAGGCGGTCGTGTCGGACCTTTCTGCTGCTGCTGGAGATACCCCGGAGCAGGCTCTGGCTTTGATGACCGATGGAGTCGCTGCAAAAGTAGGAGAACTTGCGGGTAGTCTTCGGGTAGATCAGGAGGAGGTGCTCATTCGCGATGCTCAAAAGGCCATCGCACAGAGCGCGGTCAACACCTATTTCTCGCGTGGGGACGCGGTGAGCCTACGCCTTGGGATGGAACTGCTGGATGACCCGACTGTAAAGGTGGTGGTATCGGATGCTGAGCGGCGCACCTTCCTCAATCGCGCTTCTACGATCGGTGATCCATTAGAAGTTGTTCCGCAAAACGAAGTAGCTGGTTTTCTTGGTATTCCTGAAGAAGACGCAAAAGGGATTGTTGTTACACGCGATAATAATAGTATTTCTATCATTCTGAAGCCGACTAAGGATCAGACTATTAGAAAGAAAAAGATAGAAGCTCTTGTTGCGCAGAATCAAACACTGGATAGAGCTACAAATCTTGTTGACGGTAATATAGAATTTGTGGTTATCGAGAAGTCGGGAGAAGTTGTAGAGATCAATCGCATATCTGGTGAAGTTATCGTTCGCAAGAAAGCGATCCCGCAAGACGCGCAGGCATCTCCAGTGAATGAAACGCCAGGGCTGTACCAGAAGGTGCTGGATACTCCCACCAGCGGTCTTGGCCCTGCCGTGCTGGAGGTCATGGTCGATATCCTCGGCCAGATACCAGGGGTTTCCCTTCCTGATATCGCTAAAGAATCTGTGGCGGTGCGTCAGGACCTCCTGACCGCCCGCAATACTATGATCCAGGCGTTCTCACTAAATACCCGCTATCCTGCGGCGCTCGTGAAGCTCATAATCAGCGACACCAACATGGAAGTGAGCGTCTTCAAGAGCGATAGGGCGCTCCTGATCCGCATGGTCTCCGTGGCCAAGGGCCTGCGTAGGAAGATCGCCCGCGAGCAGAAGATTGTCGACAACCCGAACCAGGGCATCGAGCGTCGTGAGGCTGCTGCGACTGCCGTGGCCGATATGTCGAATTTCCTGGACGAACTGCGGGTGCCTGAGGACGCTGATCCAACGGCGCCGGAAGACCCGCCCGTCCACATCATCAATGATACCCAGTGGAAAGCACTGGCCCCCGGCACGCCCTTCATCGGTCCTGATGGCGTGAGAAGGACGAAGTAGTGCCCAAGCCGCTGTATCAGAGTTCTCCTGCTGAGCCGGGGCAAGGACCTTCTGCGGTCGTTGCTCCCCCTTTGCCGGGGCACGACCTGACGCAGACGTTCGAGTACCAATCCTCGCGTGAGGTGCGGGACGATACGCACTCTGTCTTTAACATGATCTCAAAATCTGCGGGACGCTTCGGACGCGGCATCAATGTTAATATAGCTGATTTTATTGACGCTCCTGCTGAGATCGTGAATTTCATTCTTTCCGGTAAGGCGTTCCCGCCTCCTCCTGAGGGTCAGGAAGGAAAGGAAGGAGCAAAAGAAAGAGTACCTGGAATAGAACCATTTTCTGAAGCAAGCTCTTTCAGGAACTTCTTCGAGGCTCTCGGTATCGGTCCCGGCCCCGGTGAGGAAGACCCGCCTTCTATCGAAAAATCTGCTGGTGAGCTGGTAGGAGCTGGTGCTACGATCTTGCTGCCCTTCGGACGCGCTGCCAAAGGCGTCACACAGGTCGTGCGGGGCCAGAGAGCCGCGCCCACGACCATAGCGGGGCGCACGGTCCACCAGATGGCCCAGCATGCGATAGACAACCCCAAGAGCTTCCTTGCCATAGAAGCGGCTGCCGGAGCGACGGGGGGTGCGGCAGGCTTCGTGGTGGAGCAGAAGTTTCCGAATAGCCCCACGGCCAAGGTCATGGCTGAGATGGCGGGGGCCATCACTCCTGCGGGTTTGGTGGGCGTCACCAAGTTGGCGTTCACGACCGTGGGGGCCAGAGTAGCGAGAAACTTCATCCAAAGTTTCGGCAAGGAAGCGGGCAAGGGTCGTGCCGAGAAGAGGCTGACTACCCTCGCTCGCGACAAGGATTTGGCTGCGTCGGAACTGGCGGCTGATGATGCTTTGGGCGGGACTGCGCTGACGCCTGCTCAGGCCACGGGAGATGAAGGGTTGCTGTCGCTCGAGAAGGCGGTCATCGACTCCAGCGAGCAGTTGAAGGCACAAGCGGACTTGCAGATCGCGAACGCCACTAACGTGCTCAGGGAATCTCTCGCTCAGGTGGGGCGGGGCGTTCCCGTCAAGAGGACCGTGGACACACTGAGGGCAGCGCGGGACCATCTCAACAGCCTCCTCGATATGAGGATGCGCATAGCCGCTCGCAAGGCCGATGAGTTGATAGCGGACCTCGCACCGGGAGCAACCCGTAGCGAGGCCAACCTGATCGTCGAGAAGGAAGTCGAGGACGCGCTGGAGGCCGCGAATTTCCAACTGGCCCAGCTTTTTGACGCTGTTCCCGATACCACTAAAGTTACCGCCAAGCCCTTGAAGAAGAAGTGGGAGAAACGTCTCAAGAAAACACCTCTGGCGCAGCGGGAAGACCTCCCCGGCATCGCTGCTCGTCTGCTTGGAAAAGAAAAAGATGCAGTTGACCCGGAATTTCAGGAAGCTTTTGCGGCTGCGGGGTTAGTTGATGATGAAGCGTTAGGACGCTTTGCAGATAAGGTCTCCATCAGGGAGTTACAGGGGTTGCGAAGCAAGCTTTTGGAAGATGCCCGTGCTGCTCGAGCATCAGGCAAGTTTAATGCCGCTCGCTTGGCCAGCGCCACCGCAGACGATGTGCTTGAGGCTATGGGGGCGACGAGAGATGCAGTCAGAGGTGAGGTAGGAGAGCAGCTTCGCCTCGCCCTCGACTTCGCCGCCGACATCAAGAAGCGGTTCAACACCGGCTTCGTGCGCAAGCTGCTCAGGCCAGACCCGCAGGGGGGCGAGTTCATCCCCGGCGCCCTGATACTCGAGCAGTCGGTCGGCAAGGGCGGGCCAAGGGCGCGTCTGGAGTCGGACCAGCTACAGGCGGCTGTCGCAGAGACTGGAGACCAACCGGCTTTGCGGTCGGCCATCGAGGACTTCCTGCTCGACGACTTCGAGCGGCGTGTCACCCGCGGTGGCCTTACGCTCGCCAAGGCCGAGAACTTCTTCAAGCGCCACCAGGACGTGCTGGATGACTTTCCCGAGTTGAACGCCCGCTTGGAAGCCGCCACGGAAGCGGAAGCTACCTCAATCGCAACAGGCACCAGAGCCAAAGCTGTTTCCGTGATCGCCCGCGACCCGAGGAAGTCCCGCGCCGCGGTGTTCCTGAAGGAGCCGGCGGAGGACGGCATCGCCCGCGCGGCCAAGCTGCCTGAGTCTGAGGCCGGGGCTGTCATGGCCACTCTCGTGAGGAAGGCCGGCAAGGACACGACCGGGGACGCGCTCAAGGGCTTGAAGACCTCGTTCGGTGAGTTCCTTCTGGATAAGAGTTCGTCTGCCAAGACCACCATCGAAGGCGAATTTATCGTCAACGGCAGCGTCCTGAAGCGCCTGCTGGAGAAGCCTGGCCCCGTCAAAGCCATGGCGCAGAACCTGTTTGATGGGGGCGAGCTCTCGCGTCTGGATATCATAGCCAAGACGGCCCTGAAGGTAGAGAAGGCGACGAAGGCCACCGCTCAGAAGGGGATACTGGCGGACACCCAATCTATCCTGTTCAGCACCATGCTCGGGGTTGGTGGTGCTTTTGTTGGGCGCAAGCTGGGCACGGGCACCATTCAGGCGCCGGCATTCATTGCTAATTTGTTCAGGCGAATTGGGGCAAAGCTGACCCAGGACCCGGCCAAGAAACTCATCATCGACGCGCAACAGGATGCCGAGCTGTTCGAGGCCCTTTTGCATCCGGTGGATGACATCCCCTTATCCGCTCGTCGCCAGATCAACGCTTGGGCTGCCGGCATCCTCAAGGAAGAGTTGACGCTCGAGGGAGAGCTTCCTCCCGATGCTGAGCTCGTTGGCCCGCAGGGGGAGGCCGAGGACACCGGCATCGCTGCTGCATCTGCTCTTGGTGCCGAGGACACGGGAGTGCCTACAACAGGGGAACGCCCGCGGGTTCAAAATGAAGATGGTTCTGTTTCATCCGAGCTCTCTATCACCGTCACAGACCCGGCCATCAACGAGGGGAAGCCGACGAATATCCCAAGTATGTTTGAAGGGGTAAAGCGTCCTCAAGAAGAAGCAATACGGCGCATCGTGGAGGCCGGGGGAAAAGACCCTGAAACTGGTCGCGAGTTGCCTGCGTTCGATACGATAGAAGAAGCTGTAGCAGCAGCTCAGGAGCGTAGCGATTCTTTGCTTTCTAGCGAGGGCGTCACCCCGGATGTCATCGACGCGCTGGCCACCATCGAGAGCGGGAACGATCCCGCTGCCGTGTCTCCCGCCGGTGCCATAGGCACCTTCCAGATAATCCCCGCGACAGCCGCGGACCCTGGCTTCGGCGTGACGCCCATCGACCTGGCCACGGCGAGCGAGGAGGAGCAACGGCAGTTCGCCACCGAGTTCCTCACGGCCATGCTGGATAAGTTCGGCACCCTCGAGCTGGCTCTCGCCGCCTACAACGCAGGCCCCGGAGCGGTGGAGAGGGTAAAGGGCGACGTCTCCAAGCTGCCGAAGGAGACGCGCGATTACCTCGAGAAGTTCAGGAAAGCAGGCGTTCTAAAGAAGAAGTCGCTTCTCCAGAAGGTTCGTGATAAGATCACAGGCGGAGACAGGACATGACCCTGCCAAGCAAAGTCAACGAGGTCTTCGAGACCGGCAACGGAACGGCGCGCACGTTCTCGTTCAGCCCCGTCGTGATCTTCGCCGACAGCGAGCTCGAGGTCATCACGCGCGTCACCACCACGGGCGTCGAGACTGTGCGCACGCTCGGCACCGGGGCCACCAACTACTCCATCAACATCGCCGCCGGAAGCTATCCGTCCACGGGGAGCATCCTGTTCCCCGCGGCCGGCGGCACCCTCCTCCCCAGCACGGAGACGATCCACATCCGGCGTGTCGTTACGAAGACGCAGGATACGAGACTGGCCCGTACTCCTTACGATCCTGCCGTTCAGGAGAAGCAATTCGACAAGTTCGCGGCCACGCTTCAGGAGGTCTTGGGCATCCTCGACCGCTGCCTTAAGGCGCAGGCGAGCTTTCCCTCCACGATCGACATGGAGCTCCCGCCGCTCATTACCGGCAACCTCTACCCGCGCTTTAGTTCCGACAAGACCGAGTGGGAGATGGTGGCCTTGACAGCAACAGGAACGGCTTCTCCTTCTGATACGGTGGGGACGGCCGTGGACCTTGATGCTGCTGCCGCGGGCACCAGCGGGGACTTCGCCCGCGTTGACCACGTCCATCTTGTCGACGAATATGTTCTTATCGCGGCAGATGTTCATAACAAGCTAAACTTCATATAGGGAAAGGGAAGAACTATGGAATGGAAACTGATTGAAACAGCACCAAAAGATGGACGAGTTAAATGGGGTTATGCTGTTGGGTGTCAATTTGCAATGGTATGGCGATCCCCTGAATGGTTCAAGCACGGCGAATTGCCGATGTCGATTGGCCATGAAACTGGGGCATGGGTAGCGCAAGGATTTGGGATTGCAGCGTTCACTGGAAATGGTTTAGTAAATATAGTTAGGCCTACCCATTGGGTGCCGTTGCTAAAACCTCCGATTTGTGGCGATGATCGCCGCAAATTCGATATCTTTAGCTGTATTCCACTAACTGAGGAGTTACATTAAATGGCAACTAGACCGATTTACGTAGGCTCGTGGAACGTACAAGCCACAGCTTTCGTCGCCGCTCATAGCACAACTGTCGCCTTGCCTATCTTCACGGCGGGGAGCTCCGGCTCTCGCGTTCATGGCATAGGCGTGACCGCTACAGACTCTGGTGCCAATACCGCGATTCTATACCATGGGGAGCAGATGACGCTGGAGTCGGCTATGACTACGGGGGCGCACGTTGATGGCGTCGACAGCATCACCCGCACCGCCGGCTCCTTCGTCACGGACGGCTGGCTCGTGGGCGACCGTTTCTTCGTCAGCGGTTCCACTACTTTGCTCAACGGCTTCTTCGCGACGTTGACGACCGTAGCGGCTCTGACGCTTACTTTTGCCACCGGCAACACCAACACCTCTGAAAACCTGCCGACTGGCGCCATCATATACCGCCTGTCTCAGCTCCACCTGACGACGCTCGCGGCTAACGCGGGTAATGCGGCCTCCACCGACAGCCTTGACATGCTCATCACTGACTATCCGATCGCGGACGTAACGCCCGATCGCTATATCATCCTTGGAGCGAATGACATCCTCGCCATGAGCTTCGGTACGGCAGTTGGGGCCAGTCCTGATCGTGTGGACGTTACAGTATATGGTGGAGATTACTGATGGCTGGTGGAATCGTCAATCAGCCGGCTCTGGTTGATCTCGCGCGTCCTGCGCGTAAAGTTGGAGCTGCTGGAATTTCTGATAGCTCAGTTACAGATGCGAAACTAACGGATAATGCCTCCGATCAGGGCAAGCACGGTATTTGGGTTCCAGCGGGGTCTCTGACCCCGACTGTGAGCGCCGGCTGTGCCGTCATCACAACCGTAGAGACCACAGCAGACCGGCCAGACATGCGCGTGCTAGACTTCGATGGGGGGTCAGATGAGCACGCGCAATTTGACCTCGTTATAGGCAATAGCTGGAACGGCGGGACGGTATCGTTTCAGGTGTACCACACGATCGCGTCTGCCATAACCACAACCGTGGCCTGGGCTTTACAGGGCATCAGCGTGGCCAACGATGAGACGATAGATGTGGCGTATTCGGGTGGCACGCCCGTGGTCGTTGTCGACACCTACTTGAACGCGGCTGAAGACGAGCATATCTCAGATGAGTCCGCCGCGGTTACTCTTGGGGGCACTGTCGCAGCCTTGAACCACCTGTACTTCCGCTTCTTCCGGGACGTAAGCGCTGATAATACCGCGGCGGATGCCCGTTTTATCGGACTCATGCTCTTCGTCACCACGACCGCCGGAACCGATGCCTGATGTTCTATCCTAACACTGTCTTGGGGTTTGGTGTGGGCGCAAGCGGAGCTACCGTAGTTTTTGCAGCCAGCACTGTCCTGACGACAGATACGACAGAATACACGTTTTCAGGTCACGCCATCGGAGCTCCTGACACCGGCCGCAAGGTCGTCGTCTGTGCCGCTGCTGCGGGTACTGTCACTATCAACACCGTCACGGTCGGGGGAATCAGCGCAACTACAGTTGCAGAGCGGGCCAGTGGCGTTACTTTTGGCGAGATATGGGAAGCTGCTGTCCCAACTGGTGCAACTGCCGACATCGTCGTCACACATTCGGGAGCAACCAATCGCTCCGGGATAGGAGTATTCGCTGTATATGGAGCTAAAGCTACTGCTGGTGCTACTACCACATCTACCGCTGATCCCTTGAATATAAACAAAAATGTTTCGTCTGGCGGCGTGATTATCGGGATGGGAACGGACCAGAGCACCTCAACCTACTCGTGGACGGGCCTTACAGAAGCTTATGATGAAATCGTAGAAAGCGCAACAGGCCACACAGGTGGGTCCGTCGAGTCCGCAATCACCCAGAACCTTAACATCACCGGCAACATCAGCAACGCATCGACGAGCCCGGTCTGGATCGTCACAAACTGGGACCCTCTTTAAGGGGAGAGCTATAGACGGCCGACGATCTCACAGAGATGATGGTGGCGGTGGGGAAGGTCGAAGAAGGCGTCATGGCTCTCCACGGCAAGGTCGACGATCTGAAGGGGGTCACGGTGAAGCGCCTCAACGACCACACCGACAGGGTGCGCTCGCTGGAGATGACGCGGGCCAGGCAGCGGGGGGCCTACGCCCTGATGGCTGCGTTAGGGTCAGTCGCCGCGTGGTTCGGGTTCAGGGGGTAGTTGTGGATAGGTGGCTTCTCACCATCCTGCTCAACATCGACCAGCTCGCGAACGCTCTTTTCGGCGGCGGTCGCGACGAGACGATCAGCTCGCGCCTCGGAAGGCTGAAGCGGCGCCACGGCGGAACCATTCCGTGGTCGTGGCCGGTGTCGCGAATCGTCGACTGGGGCCTGGACAAGATCGAACCTGGCCATAGCACCGATTCCATCGAGGAGAACGAGGAGAACGAGGATTAGTCCTGATCCATAAATCCTGCACTGCCGGGAGGAGGAACATAATCTTCTCTGGGTATTTCAATCCGCCCGGTACGTGGGTTTACGTCTCCCATTCCTGGGAAACCTCTATCAGGTGTTTCTCGCAGTATCTCAGCCCCTCGCACCGCCTCTGCTTCCCTGCGCTTCTCCTTCAGGAGCTCGTGCAGGAAGCCGCTGGCGTTGAAGAGGAGGCCGCAGATAGCCTCTTCCACGTCGGTGCCCTCGAGGTTCAGCGGGTCGCGGTGCCATCCCCACCAGGCCACGAAGTGACGGAAGGCCGACTCCATGTAGACGCCAAGGGGCATACCCTTCTGCCAGTTGTCGGCTGTTCGGATGCTGCCGTCTTCCATGACGTTGTGCTTCAGGCTGTATTCGGCACAGCGCTTGAGCACAAGCGGCGATAGCGCGCCTTCATAGTCCAGTTTTCCTTCATCTGAGTTGCGGTTGGCCCCGGTCTCGAAGGTGCGGGTCTTTTGGGCAGCTAGTTCTTCTTCTATGTATTTTGGATCGCTCATGGGTACACATCTCCGTTCTCTTTGATCTTTTCGTCCTCGTAGGGCGCCACCACACGGCGATAGAGTTCAAGCTTAGCACACTCGAGCACGCCGATCAGGGAATTAATCGTAGCATAGCTGGTGCCTGCTTGTGCGAGGTAGTCAAGCACCTGCATCGTAATGAGGAAGTTCAGTTCTCCCACAGTCTTAGGCCGGCGTCGCCACAACGTTATGGCTATATCTTCTTGTGCGTTTTTGTCAATGTAAGGCATCAGTCCCCCCATTCCATATACATCACCGGCTTACCGTCCATGTGAAACTGCTTAATCTCTTCTTGGATGCCACGGCTCTCCCGCCAGTCGGTCATCTTCACCACGATCAAGCCAACGGCAGCTTCCATGAGAGGGCCATCGGCCGGGAGCCAGATGGTGTGGTCGAGTGGATCGAGCCCGCCGTGGATAGCGATCGGGTGCGTGTGCGCAATAGGCGAGTACACGCGGATGCCTCGCTTGAGAAGAGAGGCAGCAATCTTGGCCGCTTCTACGAATGCTGCCTCTATGCCGTCCGGGTATTTGCTGTAGACGGTAGCCAGGTACCAGAAAGGTTCTCGCATCGTGTCCTCCTTTATCGATTTATGGGCCAGACCTATAGTAATGAGTGTCGTCTCTACGGCGCCCGAAGCCTGCGCCGCGACGCACTAAACCGGAAGCGTTACCTACAGCTTGGCGACGTTCAGAAGGCCCTTCCCGACGCTCTTCCTGAAGGAGTCCCTCAGGTGCGACTGCCGGCGGGCGTTGGATCATGAGGATGCGCTTCTCCGTTGCCGAGGGCTCGCCCGCATGGACGATCGGGCCGTGAAACTCCAAGGTCAAATCGGTAGCAATCTTGAGGCGAATGGACTTGTGATAGTACCCTTCTTCGCTGGTGTGGCTTGTCTCTGCGAACGTCTTCATCTGGCGCTCGAGTTCCTTGTACTCTTCGTAGCTTAAGCTTCCGTACAGGTTCATAATATCTCTCCATAGTGGTGAACCGACAGCCGCAGTTCAGGCATACACGCTGGCGATAGCGGGCGGTCCTGTTGGCGCGGGTGCGCGATTCAATGATCTCGGTTCTTGGGCGGTCGCACTTAGGACAGCGCATGCTCGGTCTCCATGTACGCCATCACGAACTCCGCCGCGACCTGCGGGACGATGGCGTTGCCGTAGGCGCGCAGTTTCCCCACTCTGGCGGGAACCCCATGAGCCAGCGGGAATGTGCCGGGTTCAACGCGCCGCGCTTTTCCGTCGCCGCAGGGGATGAGGTCGTGGGCGTCCCAGAAAGACTGGCAGTTTTCGGAAGCGTGGATTGGTGTCCTCCTCGCGCTAGACATCCCTCTCCTGGGCTTCCCTTGAAATCTCTGTTTTGTGGCGTCGGCCACCCTGCCGTCTGCGCCATCACCTGAAGCGACGTTATCGCCGTCCGACCACCGCCCATCCGGCCCTTCATCGCAAGATGAGCTTCCACCGATTTGTTGTCGTCGTTCCCCACTGGCGTCGGCCACCCCGCTAGTCCTGCTACATCCGCTAGGTCTTTTCGAGTATTCCCCAGCCTCGTTGGGTCGCGAGTCTGCCTGTCTTTCTTCACTCGCTTCGAGAGATCGCGCGGGTTGGCGACTCCGTCTGCCTGTGGCGTCGGCCACCCACCAAAGTCTTTGTCTGATGTGCGGGGTGCCGACGCTCGCAGCGCACAGATCGGCGCACCCCACGGCATAGCCCAGTGCTTCCAGGTCAGTTTGTACTCCGAGGAGCCATGCGCGGCCATCCTTACTAGCAACCTGCTCTCCAAAGATCGTTGGAGGACGACACTCGGCGATGAGTCTGAGGAAATCGGGCCAGAGGTGTCGCGGGTCATCCACCCCTTGCCTTTTACCGGCCTGTGAAAAGGGCTGGCAGGGGCAGGAGCCGGTCCAGACAGGCCTGTCGTGCGGCCAGCCTGCGAGCCTGAGCGCGAGGGGCCACCCGCCGATGCCGGCGAAGAAATGCGAGGTCTCTTGCGTGTCGTCACCGTTCACCTCCTTGATGTTGCGCTCGTCGATCATCCCCGCCGGCACGTGGCCCGCGGCTCTCAGGTTCTTCAGCCACGCCACGCAATAGGGGTCGTTCTCGTTGTACCATGTGCTTACGCCCAACACTTCCCATTCCACATGGTGTAGATCGCCCGCTTCCCATTTACGTATGTTATAACATGAGACTGCGAGCGCGACGACGGCCCGCGGTTGTAAGACAGGTTGACGTAGGAGCTGGTGCCTCCTGTATAGACACCGTCGTAAATGCCAGCTCGGTGCGTGTGGCACACGTTAGCCTTCCTCCCCATCTTGGCGAACGCTGCGGCACCCCCCTGCGCGCCATTGGGGCCGAGGTAGCCGTGCATGGCGCACTCGATGCCGCCGCCGGCCTCGGGGCAGATGACGTAGCTCTCATCCTGACGCAGGAAACGCGCAGTCGCCACCTCCAGCTTGGAGAACGCCCGCAAAGCATACTCTATGAGGAGGAAATCGTTGTCCTCCCGCGCCATGGCCATGGCCATGTACTTGGCGAGCTGGAGCTCGAGGAACACCAGCGCGTTCTGGGGATCGCGGGCGTACCACCCCGGCTCCTCGTTAAGCCAGCGCTCGAGCGCGTTGTCGTGGTTGCTTTCGACCACGAGGGTCTTGCACCACGGGCGGGAGATGACGTCCTCGATCAGCATGCCGGTCTGACGCAGCTCCGCTTCTACGCGATCGGTGTCTTCCACGTGGCGCTGGAAGACCTTGTGGGGGTCGTGGCGCTCGTGCCTGTTGCGCGACTGGAAGGAGAACACGTCGTGGAGGAACTGTGTCTTGGGGCGCAGGACATCGAGCATGCCGCCCTCGCCCCACGCCAGGTCGCGCACGACGGGGTCCACTTCCGAGGCGTGGACGTCACCCCAGGAGACGGCCTCTACTAGATTATTAACAGCAATTCTACCATCTCTAGCGCATAGCGTAAGATCATATATCCAGCCCTTGCTATCAGCATTAAGCTGCCTCACGAACCAGTCGCCGTCGCTGTCCACCTCCACCAGGAGCCCGCCGTAGACGTGATGGAAGTCAGCCTTGAACCCCGCCTTGCGCTGGATGTAGTTGCGCTGCGTCACAGTGCCGGTGGTGTAGTTGAACTTGGTACCTTCGTACTTGCCCGAAGGGACGCTGTCCATGGCTACCTTGACGTGGGGGAAGATTGCGGATTTCCGGCCAGTGTACGCTTCCATCCCCGACAGCGGGCGGACTGCCGTTGGGAGGATGTTCATTTCGCCGCAAAATACTAAGCCGGGGGCCAGCTCCACACGCTCGTCGCAGAGATAGGGCGTGAGCTCCGGCGCCCACGACACCTCCGACGAGTGGGTCTGGCGCCCGGTGTAGGTGTCCTTGTCCATCTTCTCGTGGGTGCGCTTGTCGTAGACGAAGCGCGAGCACAGGATCGCGGCGTCGTAGTGGCGGGCTAGGGCGAGGAGGTTCTCCCACACCGGGAGGTTGAGGTGGGTGTTGTTCTGGGCGCTCGTGCAGATGTAGCGTCGCACCTGGCCCTTGTGCGGGGGCACGAGGTCGCGCACCGGCAGGGCGTGGACGCGCCCGCTCGCGGGGGCGGTGAGTTCCTCCTTGGTGCGCTTCCCGACGTGGCCGGGATTGTCGATCAGGCCCATTTCTACCGCCCTGCGATGGCGCTTGTGCGCGGCGCGGCCGGAGGAGATTCCAAGGCGCTTGGCAGCGGCGCGCTGAGTACCGCCTATGTTGTAGGCGTCAGCGTACTCCTTTATCTGGGCGTCAGTCAGCTTCGGGGTTTTGGGCATCACCTATTCCCTTTTGGTAGGGCGTTAAGGGTGGCGAGGGCTTCGCCTAACTTATAATGAGGATCACTCTTATCTTTATGCTCGATCACTTTCTGCACAATGTCATCGCAATAAGTAAGGATCGTGCCTTCTTTGACAAATAACTGCGCCGCCTCCACCACGGCCTGCTGGGCTTCGAGAGCGTCAGCTATTTCTTCAAAGAAACGAACCAACATTGTAGGGGCAACTAAAACTTGCTCTCGCAGCCTAATAACCAGTGCATTTATATCGAGAGCGTCAGTCAGCTTCGGGGTCTTGGGCATCAGAGGTCTCTTTTCCTATAGGGTCTGTGGCATTGGTGAATTTCCTCTCGAATGAGTTTCATTGCGCACAGAAAATCGTCAGCAGCCATAGAGACCACCCAGCCCGTGCGCTTCTTGCGATGGAATACCACAGGAATATTATAAGGAGAAGCTTCTATCATCGCTTTCTCTAGTGCATTATAGACATTAAACTGCTCCCGAAACTTTACTTCGATATAGACGTTGGGAATGTTATGGATCACGTCGGGGCTATCGCTGCCGCCGCGGTGCTGCTGGCCGCGGCGTGCCTCGAACCCGTGCGAGCGGATGATGGTGGCAACCTCGCGCTCGCCGCGCTTGCCTTTGTCCCGGCTCATCTTCGACATGATAAACTCTCTTTATACGTTTGCGCCCACGTTTGTCCTGTACCATCAAGCAATGCCATAATAAAAGCTGTGAGTACGTCGTGCCCATCTATATGGCGATCTGGACCATCTCGATGCATTATCTCACAGACGATATCGTCGATTTCTTCTTCAGTCATCACGTCCACCTGTTCTACTTGTAAGCATCGCGTCCCAGCCACTCGGCGAGCATCAGGAACCCGAAGGCTGTTCCCAGGACCGCGAACCAGATCGGATACCAGGCATACCAGAGCATGTGCTTAGCTTTTACCACTTCCGGTACCGAACCCCTTCATCTACCTTAACATTGATCGGCCAATCGCCACCAAGTTCGTCCTTCCGCGGGATCATCAGCGCGCCAAACTCTTCAAGAGAGCCGAACCCGTTTGGAACTTCTGCTATTACTTCATCATAGACAGAAAGTATGATTGGATACCCTGCGGCGCGAACGCGCTTCATCGCCTCCACCAGTATCTCCCTGCACGTGGCCTGCGTCGCGTTCTCCGCCAGCTTCCCGCCGTAGGTGTTCACACGCTTCCACTGCTTGTTCTTCCACGCCATGTAAGTGACCTGTGGGCGAGGCTCGCAGCGGCATGTTCCTGCCGCGCAGGCTGCTTCGGTCTCGGGCTTGTGCCACGGCGGCATGGTCATCCGCAACTCGGGATCGCGATACCAGAGGCGCTTCCCATTGGGCAGGATCATCGTCAGCCACTCGTCCTGCACTTCAAAACTAATGTATCCACAGGTAAACACTCCTAGATCAGGAGTTTGCACCGTCTGAATAGCGGCATTCTCAAGCTCACGCCAGAACTTCACAGTCATCGGATGCTTATCCCGCCAGGCGCCCATGAAGCTCTTGATCTCCTCATCAGTATAGAGCCCGCTCTTGTCGATGCGCAGCCATGCTCCCAGCCACCCCTGGAAGCCACCGGCGAGTTCAATCGTCTTCCCATCGAACCGCTCCTGCGGGTGGGTGGCCTTAGTGACGGTGCCCGCCGGCAGGCCGTGGATGATCTCTCCCATGCGCTCGTAGATCAGGTCGCCGCGGGCGAAGGCGTCGATCTTCCACTGCTCTCCGGCGAGGCAGGCGAGGATCACTGCTTCGATAGCGACATAGTCTCCCACCATAATGCGATAGCCCTCTTCAGCCTTGATCCAGTGGCGAGAAGCCTTTGCGACAGCGTCCATGGCACTGCCATAAACCATGTCGAGCCAACGTCCGTCACAATACAATATGTCCCGAACCAACTGTTCAGGCGCCACATCATCAAAACCTTTGTGAAGATTGAGAGGTTGGAATCCAGAACCAGTAGGTCTCCCGGTGATAGCACCATGGTAGCGGCTCTGGAACCGAGCACGACCATCTTTCCCTCTTTGACGAGCCATAGCGTCCAGTTTTTTTGTAGAAGCTTTATTAATCGAAGTACGTATTTCGATAGCTCTTCTGACGGTGCCTTGTGGCAAGTTTTCATCCAGTAGTCCCTCCAGATACTCAGCTTGCAGGTTCTCCAGCTCGACGCCGTGCTTCATGCACCACCGCATGACCTCGTCGCGCTGGGTGGGGTTGATGCCAGTGAGGGCGCGGAACTCCTCGGTCAGCTCCCCCGAGCGCTCGTCCACGATAGCGGTGGCTGCGGCGATGCCCTCTTGATCGAGGTACAGGCCGCGCATGTTGATCTCCTGATCCATGAGGAAGACCTCGAGCTCGCGCTCGGGAAGGTCGCCGAGCTCGTTGGAGATCGCCTGCTCGCGCTGGACGTCGTCAACGCACTCGGCCACGATCTTCTTGAAGTCGTCCTCGGGTATCTCCGTCTTGGCCGTCTTCAGGTGGAGCTTGCAGTAGCGGGTGATGAACTGCTGGTGGAACTTGTTCTTAGGGCCGTAGCCAAGGGCGCGAGAGAGGCCGTCGAGGCTGGCGGGGAGGGCTAGGTAACAAGCCACTGCCATGAGATCGCGCCATCGGTCGTCGTAAGGCAAAGGCCAGCCGTACCTCGGTTCCAGAACGTTCGCCCAGATAGAGCGCTCGAAAGCAACGTTGTGGGCTTCAGCAGTGTGGTCGTCATCTAGCGCTAGGAACAAATCTTTAGGTATACAGTTATCAGTATATTTCCCCGGCCACCACTCCTGTATCGGGCCGTCGTCGATGCCCCAGCACGCGCAGATCACATCGGTCGTGGGGTCCTCGCTGTAGGCCCACGCCCCGACCTTGGTGAGGTCGGCGTAGGACTTGGTCTCGAAGTCGATGGTAATCATTTTTCTTCTTCATAAGAAATGCTGATTTTATCAGCCACAACAACAGGTTGATAAAACCCAAGAAGCCTGGGAGTTACTAATAGTTGACGCCCGTCGATTAAAGGAAAGATAAGAGTATGATTCATACCCTCTTCTATAACATGGCAGGCGAGCAACTCTCCTTTGTGGTAAACTTTGAAAAAACGAGTAGTCATGGTTTCCTCTTCTTCCTCAAGAGCTTGCTAAACCGCTTGTAATGATAGTCGTATAAAAGACGGTTCTTCGCAGCACCATAAGAACAGCCGTCTATCTCAGCTCGTCTCTGGATAGTGGGGCCGTCCATCCAGTCGGGGAGGTTGGCGGGCACCTGAATGCGGTTGCGATCTTTCTGTCTCACGCACCGACCCCAAACTGGCCGTAGAGTTCTTCATATTCTTCCGCTGTAAGGCCGTCGACACCCTCGATAGATAAGGACCAGAAGCCGTTGTCGAGCTCCCTCCACTCGCCAACTCTAACGCTGGCGCCTTCGTCGTTCTCGACTTCAACAAAGCGTCCCGCCGTTGGCCCAGGAGGGCCATCGAAGATGATGTGGATCATCCCCGAGCCCGCCTGCGCTTCGACTCCCCGCCCTCGGTGCGCCCGACGGGCTTGAAGGCGCCGGCGTGGTCTTGCTGCGCGACGAGGCGGTCGCCATCCCGCGTTTTCTGGAAGGCGTTGAGATAGAACATGAGCGCCCTGCGCTGCGTGTTGCTCTCGATGTAGGTGTCGATGGTGAGGCGGGCGCAGCCGTAGCAGCCGTTGTATATCTCCTGCTGTGCGGCAGGCTCGATCTTGGCCACGTCGGGACCGAACACCGCGATGCCGCCGGGAGCGTCAGCGCCGTGCTCGTTGAACTGCGTGTGGGCGCGGATGACGTCCATGCCGGCATACGCCTCGCCGGTCTTGCCGCGGTCCTCCCGTCGCTTGGCCAGCTCATCGCCGTTGAGGATGGGTGACCTGATCTTGCCGTCGAAGTACTCGTCGTAGGCGCCAGCGCCCCACTTGGCCTTAGCAGCCTGGGCCAGCTCCTCGTCAATAGACAACTTTTCGTCTACACCCTCGAGGACGCCTGCCTCGAAGGCCATCTCGATCTTGTAGCTGGCGACGCCTTCCTTGCCCGTGGCCGGGTCCTTGTAGATATCCTTGGTGAAGATGGAGTTGTTGATGAGGCGCCCTTCGGGCGTCGTCACCATCGGCTTGCCTTGGGTATCATCGGTCATTGGTTTGTCTCCTTTGTTTAGAATTAAACTCTCGAAAGATTTGAATTTCCCAATTAGAGGGCGTTACTATAGTCAGACCAGCATCTCGAGCATCTTCACAAGCCTGTCTTACAAAGCCCATCTTAAGTAAAATGCCATCAGCATGCTCTTGATCGGTCATCACTTCTTCCCCTTCTTAGTCTGGTCCTTGAATCTTTTAGCGGGATCGCGATCGACAGCCATGCGCTTGTCATCGGCACGGGCCACGGTGAGGCCCTTGTCGGGCTTGAAGGCGTAGCGCGCAGTCATCTTCTCACCGCCGATCAGCTTCTCGATCTCGGATGGCGACTTGAGCTTCTGTTCGGTGTACGCTTCTCCACCGAATTTCTTCTCGATATCGGTTTCAGCACCATCCTTCCACTCACGATTGCTCCTCGCCTTCACCAGCTTGCGCCCCGGTATCTTGTGGCCCGCCATCGAGCGCTCGTAGGCGATGTTGCCCACGGCCTTGCCGGCGATCCTGCCGATGTCGGTGAGGTCGAGCATGCGCCCAACTTGGGTATCGGTGAGTTCCGCTGCGGCGTCCTTAGCCTTCAACTTCTCCATGATCGTCTCCTGATCGTTCGTCTGGGTAAGGAACAGGACCAGCGTCTCGAGCTCGTCCATGTCCTTCAGTATCTGGGGGCAGGCCCGCGCCCGCGCTGGGCAGAAGCGACAGTGTTCTCCGCTTGCCGTGTCACGTGACGTCAGTGCGCGATCCATAGCAGGCGTAAGCACTACACCAACCCAAATATCTAAATCTTCAATCGAAATCGCCCACTCGCGCACGGGGCCGTCGCTGCTGAAGCCGTTGGGCTGGCAGATGTGGAGCACGACCTGATCGACCTCGTGCCATATGCCCAGCTTCTCCAGCACACAGGCGCCGTAGTACATGCACTGCAGGTTCTCGATCACGTCCACGTCGAGGACGCCGTTCTTGAAGTCCCACACATGAAGGGTGCGGCGGGCCTCGTCGAGGAAGACGGCGTCGGCCTTCCCCCAACAGTATTCGTGGATGGTGGGGCAATGGAACTCCAGCTCCACCCACGCGCAGCCAGCAGCAAGAGCGGCGTCGAAGTTGACATGGTACGAGCGCACGGCGTTGAGGTAGACTTGCACGCCATCGGCCATGGGTTTGTCGACAAAGAGTTCCTCGCCATTTGGCAACGTGTAGCCCTCGCCCGGTCCCTCCCCGCGCATGATGAGCTCCCACGCATCTGTGCCGTGGGTCAGACACCACTCTGCGACGCAGTGGGCTTCCTTTCCCCGCGCTGAATACTCGCTCTCCTCGTCCTCGATGCCATAGGACAGGCGCACGGAGCCGGGGCAGTTGCCGCCGTAGGGCTCAGGCATCCAGCGATAGGCGCCGCTGCCGCCGAGGGGGCTGTGCTGGGTCAGGTCAACCATGAAGAGGCCGTCAGCAAGAAAAGCACACCCACGGCAACGCCAGCGATTGTTGCCGTAAATGCGGTTGCCTTTCCTGTGTCCTCGCTGCGGTAGTCGAACACGCACACCGTGAACACGATGGCCCAAGCTATGGCTTCCATCACTTCTTCCTCCGCCTGCGCTTAGGAGCAGGAGCTTTTGTTTCTTTAAGCTCCTCAATGTTGGCGATTTCAGTAGCTATCTGATCCACGAACTCGCGACGCTGCTCCTGAGAGAGGTCGTTGACGACGGAGACACCGAACTCCTCGAGGATGGCGGTGACGACTGTCGGCGTCAGCTCCTGGGCGCCCTCGCTCGCAGCTTTAGCCACGTCGGCGTCGCTTATGTCGTCGTCAGAAGGGGATTTCGTCGTCGAGGTATTCTGAAGTGCTTCCCCGAGCCGCGCCGGATGTGGTGCCGGTGTAGGGTCCGCGGCACCTTCCCGGCGCTTGCGCCCGCGCTTGAGATTGCCCTCGGCCGCTTCCTCCGCCGCGTTCTCGTTCTCGCGGACTCTGCGCCGCCTTAGAGGCGGAATTTCATCAAGCTCATTATCCGCACCGTCAGCATGAGCTTCCGCGCGCGGATCAGTTTCACCAGACCCAGCGCCCGCGATTGCCGCCGCACGATCAGCTTCCATCTGTTCCTTAGTACGGCGTTTGCGCTTGGGCTTCTCGGGTTCCGGCTCAGGATCGACTGCTTCTCGTGTCTGGCCGTGAACTAACGCCCCGTAGAACTCTCCAACTTGAAAGGAGATTTCGTTGAGCGTACCTTCAAATACTATCTTCATCTTATGGTCCCCATTATCGAGCGAAGGCCAAACTTCGTCACTCGGTTGAGGTACCGGACCACTCGCCCGTCATTATGAAGCTCAAGGATTCGGATATTCTCCGACCCCCCCTGCTTAAGGCGAACAGAAATCCCGTACTCTTCTTCTACCAAGCTGACGACGAAGGGTGCGTCAGATTCGGGCGTCTTGCTGATGATAAACTTTGGCATGGTAATCTTCCCCGTGGGTGAACGCGATAGGTGAGCAACAAGTAAACTATGGCTTCTGGCGTGTCAAGCCCCTTCTCAGCGAGAGCAGTTTTACGTTGTAGGGGTCGTTCTTAAGCTCTGTATCCAGCACCGCTAGGGCCTCGTTCCGCGACAGCAGGCTCCACTTCGCTGCCCAGATCGTCCACTCCTCGCGGATGCGGCGCTGGATCGGAAAAAGAATAGATGCCTGCCTGAACAAAACCCCCGCCTCCATCGGATGGCCCGTGATGTATAAGACTACCCCCTTCTTGAACGCGGTCTCCCCCATGAACGCTGCTCCCGCCGTCAGGATCAGGAGGGCGCACAAGAAAACCCGCAGACAGCGCGAACAGCGCCGCAGTGGCGGGAGTAAAGAGGGGGAAGCTAAACAGGCCAACGGCGAGGAACACCCAGACGATGGCCTTCGCGGCTCGGTCTTCGACATATCCTTGTCCTCCGTTCATCACGTGAATGATGAAACCCAGCGCCAGCCACAACCCGATGACGCCCGTCTCGACGGCCACCATGAGGGCGTCGTTGTGGGCGGTGCGCGGCCTCATCTTGTGGCTGATGAGGGCCGGTGGCGACGGAATCACGGCGTCCTTATAGGCCGGATACTCAACCTCAAAAGAGCCGACGCCCTTGCCCGCGACGGACAGCATCGCCATAGAGTTGGCGTAGAGAGCGATGCGCGTCTCAAGATAGGGTTTCAGGAAAAAAGCTCCCGCCACGAGCACGGGGATGCACAGCACCAGCAGCATCTGCTTCCAAGGCGTTTTAGCATACCCTATGCCTACTAATGCAAGCGCCACGAACGCCGCCTTCGTCATCGGGATCAACAGCGCCGGCAACATAAACACCATCGTCCAGCGCCCAAGTTCCGCGAGCTTCTTGCGCAAGCAAATCATGCCTGCGAGCGCCATCGCCGTTGCCCACGCGAGGCGGTTGGCCGTGTCGAACATACCCCTCGGCTTGATCCAATTAGGTGCGTAGTCGGTCGTGTCCGTCTGCTGCCAGTAGATGGGATCGAACTGGAGGAGATGGTAGTTGCTGGCCTGCCACAGTATAGCAACGCCGTTGACCGCGATCGCTATCCCGAAGGCAAACACGCACCACCGAAAGACGGCCCTATCCAGCGTCGCCCCGATCCAGAAGGCCACACCCAGGATCAGGAAGTGCCACATCCTGAACGCCGCCTCGTAGGGGCTAATCACCCACAGCGCCGTCAGCGCGGCCCAGCACAGGAACGCCGCAAGAAACCAGTGCGCCCCGCTGAGCCTCTGCGGCCAGCCGCAACAGGAGGCGACCGCGGGCTGTGGCGCGAAAAACCACACAACAGGTAAAGCTAAAGACAGCATGATCCAGCGCTCGCCCTGGAACCCCGGCCAGTAGACGAGGGGGAGTGCGAGGAAGAGAGCTATCAGGAGTTTGTTATTCACTGTATTTACCTAGCATTTGTTCAAAAGCATATATTTCATCCCCCCAAACATCCCACCCGGTATAATACTGTCTTGAGAATAACTCTATTCGAGGCAAATCTCCACACAACTGAACTATAGATTCTCTAACTTCATTCGGTTTTTTTGAATGCTCTTGCAGGGGTGTCACGATAAGATTTCTAACAGAAGCACTAATGCGTTTCGGCCGCCCTTTAGTCGCTAATAGACACAGTTCTGGGTTGCTTCTTGTCCAGTTTCCTCCGCCAAAATGATATTTTCCAGTGACAGTCGTTTTAACCCAAGTAAACGCTACTGTCTTAAACTGAAATCTCCAACAACTTAAAATATCTAATGCATCCGGTAAAATCGAGTTCATCACCCACAGAAATAAAACGCAAGAGTCGCTCGCAATGTTTTGGACAGGTAGCGCTTTAATATCTTTCATTTCCATAGTGTCATAAAGTCGTCCTTTAGCGGCATCGCTTAGCCCTTTTCGATTTTTGAAATTGAACCCCCAAGGGGGATCAACATAAATAATTTGATATTTTTTCTTAGGAAACGGAATCATCTCGTTCATTCCCTTGCATCTAAAGCTTCATAGATCGCCCGATCCTTCCTGATCGCGACCGCCAGTATCTTCTCGTCGAGGGTGCCGGGGACGACGGGGAGATGGCCGATGACGTGGTCGCCCTTCTGTCCCAGCCTGTGGATGCGATCCAAGAACTGGTCATTGCGCCCCGGCACCCAATCAGGCTCAGCTAGCAAAACATCTTGCGCGGCGAAGAGATCGCACCCCTCGCCAAGGACCATCATCTGGCCGAGGATAATATGGCAATGTGGGTCGTGCTGAAAGTCATCTACTGCATTTTGTTTAGATACTGGTAAGGTATGCCCATCCATATAAACTAAACCATAATTTGCTAGCTGTTCCATTAAATACGCGAGCACCGACAAATGCCAGGCACCGACCACCAGCTTCTCCACACCGGAGGCCAACAGCTCGCGGGCGTACTCGGCCACTTGTGGTGCTTTGGCTTCGCCTAAAAGGCGGCGCGCTGTCGACACAGAACCATCCACAGGGATGTTGCCCTTGAAGGCGTCGGGATCCATCTCCCACAGGCGCTCGGCCGTCTTCCAGCCTTCGTGCTTGAGCGCCTTCCTGATCTCGGTCGTGGGCTCGAGCGGGAAGGGGAGCCACTGCTTGCGTGGGAGCTCTTTCAAGACGTCCTCTTTAAGTCGTCTAACCATAATATTCTTCCTGAGACGAAATTGTAAGTCGTCAAGATTTCGAGGTACGTTTCGAACGTGTTCTGACCAGTGAACCTTGCGAGACCATGTCTGCGTTTTAGGATCGAAGACAGGGCCGAAGATAGTTCCTCCTCCAAAGTCATAATAGTGTTCCTTGAAGCTATTGAGGCTGGCACGATCTATCGCTTCCCAGTTAAGAAGACGAACAGCGTTATAGCATTCAATCGGTTGATTAGGAAGTATAGTACCCGAGGCCATAGTGATACGCCCAACGACTGAGGGTAACATATCAGGAGCGCAGATAACGCGCGTTCTCTTATTCCCCTTCGGGTCCTTGATGGCGTGGGCCTCGTCGAGGATGAGGTGGTCCCAGTGCGTGTCGAGGATGGCATCTCTCACCCCCTTGTTAAGCAAAAGCGCGTAGGACGTGATGACGTAATCGGCTTCGAGGCTGACGCCGTCGCGCGACTTCAGGATCGGGTAGGTGCTGACGTTCTCCTGCGTCGACCACTGCCAGATTTCTCTTTCCCACTTGAGACGGAGACTCGCTGGACACACAACAAGAGTTTTCCTTGCTCTAATAGCGTTTCCAACGAAGATACATTCGGCTGTTTTACCCAAGCCTGGAGCATCTCCAAAAAGAGCGTGTGAGCGAGCGACATGATATTCAGCTCCCGCAAGTTGATACTCTCTGACAAGTCCCTGCATAGCTTCTGGAACGGGAGCACGATAGAAGAGGGGTGCTGTAGCTCGTGATCTTTGGACGCTAAAGTCTTCATCCACTGCTCTCCTCCGGCTTGTGACGCCCACACCAATTCTCGGGATCGAGTGTCGGGTATGCCGAGGTGAATTTTATCCCGATCTGCTGTTGCTTCCCGCCCTGAGGATTGGCAAGAATGCCCGGCGCCGGTCCCATCGGCACCATGAAGCTGAACACGGTGGGAGGATTGTAACGACATTCTATATCCCGCTGCCCGCCGTTGCTGCCGCTCACCTCCGCATGAAAGAGACAATTGCCGCAGATGTCCTTACGAGTTTTAAGAGTCATCACGCCCTCGCCGGCTTGCCGTTGCCCGCGGTGCGGCGCATGCTCTTAGGAACGCTCGTGTCGACCGCATCATCCTGAAAAGGGTCCGTCACCGTGACGCCAATCTCGGCAGCGGCCCACTTGACGAACTCGCCCTTGTCTCTCGCACTGAGGGTGCGGAATCCCTTCTTCACCTCGTCAACGGTAGCGAACTCAAAAGGCTTGTCGCGTTTCTTTTGCTTAGCGAGCAAAGCGTCCTCCTCAGATACCACACGCTTGCCAACAACTTTAGCCTTGCTCTCGATGATGGCGAGAGCCTCTATATCAGACATCATCGCCAGCGCCTGCTCGGCCACCTCGAAGTGGCTCATGGCCTTGGCGGTGTCACGCGACACCTTCTTGCGCTGGCGCATGGCCCTACCACGCTGTGCAGCGTCCTTGCGCAGGTCCTCTATCGCGCCCTTCGGATCGGTAGAGGCGCCGATGGCCAGGAGCTTCCGGCACTCACGATAGCTCTGGCTGACATTGCCGTCGACCCACTCGCTGAAGTTGATCTTCGCCGCCTTGCACTTCGTGCGTGCCTCGTTGAGAGTGATGGCGACGGTGAGGCGCTTGTCGTTCGCCTTGCTGTCGAAATCGCCGGCCGTCTTGAGCAAGGTGTTGATGGTCTTGGCAAGGGGCTTGAGCTCGCCCAGAACCTTGGCTTGGCCCGCCTTGGTAGCGGCCAATGTGGCATCCTTCCTGTCCTGCGCGACAGCACGCTGGCGCTTCGCCAAAACCTTCTTTTGCCCTCGCGGCGCGTCCTTGGTCTCGGCAGCCACACGGTGCTTGCCGGCGGTAGCGGCGGTCTGGCGGGCGTCCTTGTGTCCCTTACGATGCTTTACGTCCTTCTTTGGGGTTCGTAGTTTCTTGTTCGGCATGATTTGATTCCTTTCCTTCACGAGAACGCCCAGAGCCACACGGAGATTATTCCCCATATGATCCCATACGCAAAGAGAATAACAACTATAAGAGTGAAAAGAGGGACTATAGTGTTCATAGCTTATTTCCCTCATATTGATGCTCGCAATAAACTTCAACCGCCCATTCCCGACCGCTCGCGTCAACCACTAAGCCGCTGACAGAATTGCGATGAATATCCATACATATGCTACGGCTTGTGCGCGTCGACTCTAAAACAGGTGCATCATACAACACCACCCAAGCCGCCCACGCTACGATCGCCCACATCAGAGCGATGGGTATGAGCGCGCGCTTCTGGTTGGCGTTCAATCTCATGCGGAACTTCCCTGTTCCTATTCTAAGAAACCGGAGCCTGAGCTATTTAGGGCGCCGCCCAGGACTCCGATAACTGCTTTACACATCTACCCCTACCACGGGTGAGCGCCGCGTGTCAACGCATAAAAAAAGAACCCCGCCGAAGCGGGGCCAAGTTTAAACAGGGAGGCTTCACGTCTAGTCCTAGGACGCCGTCTCCAGACGGCGTATCCAGAAAGGACGGAAGAATGGTGTCTAGCACATGATGATGAGGATGTCAAGTGGCGGGAGCGTCGGTGCCTTTTGGTGGCAAGTTTTCCCAGTTTTCGCCTGCGGCCATTCCACAGGTGTGGCCATCTGGGCGAGTGTAAACGACGGTGAATGTTGCTCCATCCGGGGAAGCGAACACCTCGACCACGGTGCCGTTGTTCGCTAAGCCCATCGCAACCGGCGCCTCTGAATACTCTCGTTCCAGAGAGATCGCAACCTCCTCGCGTGGGTTGCAGTTGTTGTGAGCCGCTTGCGCCCCCGGTGGCCAGATGGCTACGAGGGCGACGATCAAAAAGGGAGAATGCCGCCGTACCCTTCAAAGAAGAAGTCCCCCACATCGTCTCGTGGAAGCCTGTCTTTCAATCCTACGGTCATCTCAATTCTCCTTCTTCCCCGCAAACCGACCCTTCGGACACGTTATCACAGAAGGCACCGCTCTGGCAAGAGTTGACTTTTGGCTCAAAAAGTTGCAGCGTGGCCAATCACGGCAGGGGACTCCATGCCCACAAAAACCAACGCACTGCTAGAGGCGGCGCTGGCTTATGCCCGCCACGGCTGGCCTATTTTCCTTTGCAAACCCAGCGAGAAGGTGCCTCTTGGTGGCAGCGGCGTCCTCGAGGCCACCACCAACCTAAGAAGAGTTGAAGACTGGTGGACAGCCAATCCTGACGCCAACATAGGGCTGGACGTCGGCGGCGCTCAGATGCTCGTACTTGACTTCGATCCTGGATCAAACCTAGAGGAGCTAGAGAAAAATGTCGGACCGCTACCACCCACAAATCTACGGACGCGCACTCCGCGCGGTGGCGAGCATCAGTTCTTCGCTCTCGCAAGCGGAGAGCTCGTGTCCCCGTCTTCGTCAAAGCTTGCACCCCACGTTGACGTTCGGTCATTCCACTCCTATGTGCTACTTCCTCCTTCTCGGACTGAAGATGGCGCTTATTCTTGGGAAGCTGATGGAAAGCCTGCTCACCGCACTGACGAAATGGTGCGTCTCTCGAACGTCGCGACAGAAAAACACAAAGACCGAGACAAGTGGGCTGTCGATCCAGATCAGCGATGTAATGTCGAACGGGCTGAAGCCTGGCTCCGTACAGAGGCCCGACCAGCCGTGGAGGGCCAAGGTGGAGATCACACCGCCTACGCCACAGCCGCCTATCTCAAAAGCCTCGCCATCAGTGAAGATAAAGCATTCGAGCTTATTGTCGCGCACTGGAATCACCGCTGCCAGCCTCCATGGGGAGAAGACGAGCTCGCGCACCTCCAACAAAAAGTAGCCAACGCCTACCGCTACAACACCAGCCCTCCGGGGAACCTCACGGACGGCTTCCGCAGCGCCACGCTGGCCAAAGCATTTAAAGCTGTAGTCACTTCGGCTTCTGACAGCGACACCATCGCCGGCGGCTTCCGCTTCACCGACCGCGAGGGCATGGACCGCATCCCCGAGCCGCGGTGGATCGTGGACGGCCTGATCCCCGACGAGGCATACGTAATCTTGTTCGGACCAAGATCGAGCCTCAAGACCTTCGTCGCTCTCGACCTCGCCCTGTCCATCGCCTGCGGCTTCCCCCTGGAGCCCACGTGGGTCATCCTCCAGTCCGGTCCCGTCCTGTTCGCAGCCGGGGAGGGGAGGGCCAGCTTGGCGAGGCGTGTGGCAGGCTGGGAAGCTCTCCATTGGGGCGGGAAGAAGGTCAAAGACTTTGTGCTGGTAGACCCGGTGCCGACGACCGCGGTTACGGAAGAGAACATTGAGGCGTTCGTAAAAGAAGCCCTGCGGCGCCACCCGGAAGGCTATCGCATGACGTTCATCGACACGCTGGGGAAGGCCATGACGGGGGCCAACGAGAATGACCAGAAGGACGCCTCCATGATGACGGCGCTGGTGGGGCGCCTCCGTAGCGACCTCGGAGGGAGCGTGCTGGCGATAGCTCACAGCGGCGTCATGTCGAAAGACAGACCGATGGGAAGCACGGTGTTCGAGGCCGACGCCGACACGCTGGTAAGGGCCAAACGGAGGGGGAAAGACCTTCACGTGGACCTCCTCATGGTAAAACAACGTGACGCACCGGAATGGGATAAAGCACGGCGGGTGAGGGTGGCGAAGGTGCGCCTCCCATCCGGGGATACGACCCTGGCGGCGGGGCCGGCGATCCAACCCACCGCGGAAGAAGCTGCCGAAGCCGCTGAGACAGAACAAACCCTCCTGGAAATACTGGACCGCGAAATCAAGGGCATATTAGAAGCTAATCCCCTCAAAGGGTGGACACAGCGCGACTTGGCTGAAGCTCTGGCCATGCGCGATGCCGTGGTCCTCGGGAGCAAGGCTATCGCCAGCGACTACCTGATCCGCGTTAGGGAGCGGAAGGGGACATTTGCCAACACCGCGTATGATGCTATACGCAACAAGAACCTCGGGCGCTGGCGCTGGCCGGGTTAAAGTATAAATCCCGGTTCACCGCCGGGCATTTCAACTTCTTCCCACCCATAAGGGCCATATTTATCATCAATATCATTGATGGTAAACCGCACATCATCTTCACGGCAGTCACCATCCCATTCAACATTGTGCCAATGGCTGCAAATGCCGCATTCATAAAACTGTGGTATCTGTTTCATTCTATCCTCCAATCTGGCGCTGGCCAGGTTAGCTTTCAGTTTTTAACAAAAGCAGTAGGCGATCAGCTTCTTTACATGCTGCATTCCAGTCTTCGATATCCCAAACCAACCGCTTTCCTTTTTTCATTGAGCGATTTCCAGCATCAAGACCGGCGTTAACTGCATCTGCAGGAGTGACAACTCTTGCTTTAGTCATTCTTCCCTCCAATCAGGCGCTGGGGGTTGAGGGTGGGTTATACTTCTTCACAAGTTAATGGGCCGTGTTCTTCACATTTTGGACACCAATTATAATCGTCTCCATCTCCAAAATCATCAGTAATTTCGTTGGTGTTTAGTTTAACCCAAGACGCGCTTTCTACTTCTTCGCACCCGCAAATCGCACATTTCCATAGGCGCCAAGGAACATCTGTTTGCTCTTGCTTTGTCATTCTTCCCTCCAATCAGGCGCTGGGGACCACGAGCGACATTCGCTCATGACAACGCCGTCACGCTCTCGTTCGACACCGGCCACCACCAGATGCCATTCACAGTCTTCCCGTGCTTCGTAAGGCACGGGCGGGAGGACATCACACAGCAGCAAATCCTCAGAGCATACGACAACGTGGGCGTAGACCTTAACGTCAACGGTGGCGTGCGCCGGCCACGTTAGCAGTAGGCTCAGGATGGCGATAGCGGGTTTCATTCTGTTGCGGCCTTGATTCGTTCGCCGGTTGCATCGCTCATGTAGGCGTCGAGCTGGCCCGGGTCGGTGATGTGGATCATAATAAGACGGCAATCTTATCTTGCGCGAATTTGATTGCGGCGGCTTTCGCCTTTTTAAGCGTACCGTGTTCGTATTTGGTGGCTGTGTAAGATTCATGGTAATCGTACACGCCTCCTATATAGACTTCCACATCAAAAGCTGGTTCGGATTTGTCACGAGACCAGTTTGCAATTCGAATCACTAAATCACGTTTGCGTGTTTTAACGCTATCGATCGCACAGCGCGGCCAACGGTGCTCGTTGTCCGTCTGTTGTATTTGGCGCATATCAAAACTCTCCTATCCAGACGAGTGTCAGTAAATACCACCACAGCAATCCATTGAACGCGGCCACGGCGGAGAATGCAAGCCAGAAAAGAGGGTGGATCATGCCCCCGGCACGCCCACTTCGCCGCTGTGGCCATCACAGAGCACCCAGGCGCGGGAAGTGTAATCATACCGCTTGCCGGCGAACAGCAGCTTGACGGTGCAGCCGCGGGAATCGCCGCTCAGCTCGACATCAGTTACGGCGGGCAATTGGAGGGCCAGTTTGGTGATGCGTTTGGAGAGCTGTTCATCCTGGCGCTCTATACGCTTGTCCCAAGCATCTTGCATCGTAGCGATTGATTCATTCGAGTAGAGCGATATAGAGGGGGATGATTGGATCGGATGGCCGTTGCAGCGGTCCTCTTGTACACGCTCATATGTGACGGCGGCAGCACAGATGCGGCTGCACAGGTTGAGGACCAAGGGGTGATCCCCAAGGTGTGCTAGGTCGGCCAGCTCGCGGCCTTTGGAAGTGATACGCATGATTAGCTTCCTTTAAGCGTTGTCGGCGTTCTGAAACACGACGCGCCCGGTGTTGGCCAGTTGGCGCCACGGATCGGTTATGCAATAATTTGGGAACCAATACACAGCGCCGGAGATTGTTGGAGTGTCGCCTTGATCCGGCCAGTCAATAGCTTCTGCAAATATAGGCGCATCCGTCAAGGCTCCAACCCATTCAGGCAACACGTGGTATAAGATTTCATGGAGCCCTTCAAGAACGTAGGTTTCGACAGCACTATAACTGTCCTGGCGGAAGGCGTCGGCCAATTCGGCGCGGTCCTCGTTATCGGCCAAGATCGCAACGTCACCGTTTGGTAAGGATTTGGTTCTCATACCTAAAGCCTCCTATTTCAGTAGCTAAATTTATATATAAAACTTGATTGTGTCAAGATTAAGGCGGTGTTATTAAATTTAGTTAAAGCTGATTCCTGAGTTGTGCCTGAATGAAGGTGAATGTTATCAAGGGGTTATGCTTAAATTTTAAGAGTTGTGCCTACCCTTACACTAGATTTAGTGTAGTATAGTGGTTTAATTTAGTGGCGTTGGCTTGGGGTATAGGTTAGCGAGTGATTAAAATTAACTTAAATTTAAACTAGGGCCGATTTAGGACTAATATGTTTTAATGGGGTTTTAGTTGTGCCTGCTGACTTGTGCCTGAATGAAGGTGAATGATATCAAGGGGTTGGGGAGTTGTGCCTTGAGTTGTGCTTTTGACAAAAGCTTGTTACGTACCGCCATGGCAAATCTTTTCTCTCTCTCTACCCCTAAAGGGGGAGAGAGAGAAAAGATGCATGGGCGGGTAGGCTAGGGGATTTAAGATTTAATCCAGTGGCCTTAAAAAGATGGCGCTAGCCTAAATGGTGCTAGCGCCATAAGTTTGGGAGGCAAGGTTTTATAAAATTGATTGGGCGGCTTCGATAGCACACTCGGTATCATCGAAGGGAAACGGCGTGCTTCGCTTGTCGTTCGCTTCATTATAAATTAGGTCGCCGTCAACTGTTCGGATCAGCCAAAGGCGGATCACTCCAAAGTTTTGGATTGCGATTTGATAGGGTTCGCTGCCGGCGCGCATATCCTGGCCGATGCAGATGTAGGGGCCTTGGTAAACGTCAAAGGGCTCCACGTGGCCGTTGAGGGCGTCGGCGATAGCGAAGTGAAGCGGGAAAGCTTCACGAGTGACATCTTCTTTAAACATTTCGCCGGTCATTGGAAGACTCCTAGGCGTTTGCATTCATTAAATCCTAACTGGCGAAGGCGTTGTAGTTCTGCATAATCGCCAGTGGTATAGAAGGTTATAACGTGCGCGGCTCTAGCGGCTGCATCTGGTGTTTGATTTTTCATGGCTTGGGCCATTTGTAACACCAGCATTTCGCGCTGTTCTTGTGTACCCATGTGTTTTGCCATTGTTAAGCCTCCGTTTGGTTATGGTGCCGCATGACACCTGGGGTAATACTTTGTATGCGGTTATAGGATGGAGTATGATCTATTAGTATATAAACGATTAAAGGCATAAATGTATGCATATTTGCAGGCATTATCTAAGTGAATTTTTGATAGAGGTTGTTAAATTGAAGATCGCTATTTTCGCAAGTGCTAAAGCTGCGAAGATTTCTGAATCGTTTTCATCTTCTTTTGCGTTATCGATTGCTTGCGCCATATGAGGCAAGCGTATTAAGATGTGTTTAAGATTTGCGCGGTTAAATGATTCCATAGCAAGCCTCCTATTCAGCGGGATAATCCCACCAGTCAAGCGCCAGGCTCCCACGCTAGCGCTTGTGTGTTGGGATTAAGCGTGTACGCTTTCTTGTGGCATTACTTGCACTATGTCAACAGTATGGGTGTCAATAGCTACTTTAACACCGTCAAGTGCCTTGTATGCGTCTGCTTCACTGTTGGCATGTAGGATGATGGTGCCGTCGTGGGATGTAATTACTACGTCCCAAGCATGTGAACCGTCGCTTAAGATGTTGCGGCGCACTGTCAATGCCATGGCGATCATGTAAGCCTCCTCTTTCACTATCCTAAGTCTGGCACTCAATTGTGTTCAAATTAAGGCAATGATACAAGCGCCTCCATAAGCTAACGACCGCACCCTTGAACGCCGGCCCTCTACCGGCGTTCTTGGCTGGGGTTTACTCGGTGTTGATTTTCCGTAATTGGCCGTTTGCATACTCGATTAAGGCTTGGTAATCATTATGCATGTTGGTGATCTCGAAAGCGACACAGTGTATCGCTTGCGCGGCAGCAGCAGCTTGGTGGTGCTGCATCGCTTTACACAAGTCTGCGATTAAATCTAAGGCTTGTGTTTGAGTGATCTTAATCATTGTCTAAGCCTCCTTATCTACTGTCTCCACCCTAGCAAGCAATTGTGTCAACAATAAGGCAGTGTTAAGAGCACGTGCGCCCGCGCGCATACGATACCTTTGTGTCAACAGTAAGGCGTCGATCACCTGGTGCCGGCGCCTCGACCGCTTGCACATGATAGTCATTATTATATCAGGGTTTTCTCATAAACGACTTTGGGGGGCGCCCGTCCCCCTCTTGCATTTGCCCCCTACCGTACCAAAACATGCAAAATTGAAAAAATACCAGCCCTACAACTAAAAGATGTACTTGACACGGGGGTCACGCGACGCCTATACTGTCTGTCGCTGTAAACGAGGTTCCAGTTTCGCCGATTAAGGGCCGTTGCTGACCTTCTCAGGGGATTGGGCAACGGCCCTTCCTGCGCCCTTGACTTCCTTCCCCCACTAGCCCATGCTATCCGCGGACCTCGCCTCCGGTTACTTCCCTGGCCGGCGCGTGGCCCGCTCCTTGTGCAGCGCGCGAGGGTCGCCTGGGGGAGGGGCGGCATATCAAGTACCCCCTCGCTGCTTAGTCAGGGAAAGAAGGGAATATGGGGAATGCAAGGTCATATTAAAATATGGATTGTTCGCGCCTTACATTGGAGGGTTCTTCGATGGTTGTGGCGATGCGGCATAGCCTGCCGCACAACGATCTTTCGTTGGGAGATGAATGCCGCTCTTAACGAGTGGAAAAGGAGGTAATAATGACTGAAAAACCCAAGATCAATGGCCGCGTCAAGGGTTCTGCTTCCGTCAGTGGCGCGGTCGGCGCGGCTGTCATAGCGTGGTTGTGGAACGGCTTCGTGGGCACGCCGGAGATGGGACCGGAGGTGGCCGCGGCCATGGGCGCCCTGGTCGGCCCCATAGTGGCCTACCTCGTGTCCTGGCTGCCGCATCCGCACAAGGAAGGGGATTTGACATGATTACCATCAAGCACGGACACGGAAAGCCGCGACCGAAACCCCGCCCGCCGAAGAAGTAGGTCGGGTATGACAAACTTTCCTTTTGAGTGGGGGCCTAGGCCACGCCCGCCGAAGAAGTAGGCCGGCGATGAACTGGATTCCGTTCCTTCCAGAAGAGGAAAATCCGTTTTCTGACGATAAACGGGGCCTTCCTCCAGAGCCGAAGAAATAGCCATGGCCGAGCGCGGCAACGGAGAGAGTGAGCTCGGACAGCCGGAGCCCTGTCCCTGGTGCAGCGGGGAGGAGATGGCGATATACCACGCCGTGGCCTGCCCTCGTGTCACCGCCATCGACTACCACCCTAATGGGAAGGTCAAGCGCGTGGAGTTGGCGCCCATGGACGATGATATCGAGTTGGGGGAGCTGGAGAAGGAAGCGCCATGACCAAAGCCAAAGGCGGGCGTCATCTCACGTTCAAGCGTCGCGTAGCCGTGTTGTGCTACCTCAGCGGAAAGACGAAGAAGGCGTCCATGCTGGAGGCCGGCTACGCGCTAAAGACACCGACGAGCCAGGTCTTCTGCCGCGAGGACGTCCTCGCCGAGATCGAGCGCGAGCAGAAGGTGGTCGAGGAGAAGTACGAGGTCGGTCGCGACTGGGTGACGAAGCAATATCGTGCAGTAGCTACGGCCGGCGAGGTGTTGGCCAAGTTCAAGAGGGTTGACCCTGCTACGGGAGCACTGACGTGGGATTTCCGTGGCGCTACAGAGGGCGAGTTGGCCCTCATCGACGACCTCACCGTCACTACTACTATCTCGCTTGCTGGTGGCCGGAAAATCACCATGAAGGTCGGCACACCTTCTCGTCTGAGCGCATTGGATGGCCTGTGCCGCATCCACGGCCTCAACAAGGACAGCCTCGACATCACCGATGGCCTGTCGCTGGTCGATCGCATCCAGCAGGGGCGCAAGCGGGCTTCTGCTAAGGATGAAGAGGAAACATGATCGTCTCCGCGGCATTGATCGCCTGCATCACCGCCGTGACGGGCCTTCCTGCACCGCTCGAGATGCCTCACGTCGAGTTGCTGTCGAGGTATGAGATGCGGATACGTTATCCCCTTTACGCGAATTTCTGGGGCTTGTCCTTCCCCGGCTTGATCGTCATGCGCAAGGGGCGGGAGCGTCAGGTGCGTGCCCATGAATATGTCCATCACTGGCAGAGGGTGGCCGGCGTGGACCCACGAGCCCCGGCATCCGAGGCGATAGCCGTGATGACGCAGGAAAGGTGCGGGGGCTTGTGATGGCTAAGAAACTGACCCCCGACGAGCAACTCGCGGAGGAAATGTCCAAATATTTCACTGATCCGTTGGGTTATGTGATGTTTTCCTTCCCTTGGGACACGGACACGGCCATCCAGCAGGTGCCGCTGCCGGAGAAGTATCGCGATCGCTTCCACTGCGACTTCGGCCCGGACCGGTGGGCTTGCGAGTTCCTCGACGCTCTCGGGGAAGATATCAAGGAGAGGGGATTCGATGGTACAAAAGCAGTTAGACCTATTCGATATTCTACCGTCTCAGGCCACGGCATTGGAAAAGGCGCTCTCACGTCATGGCTTATTAAGTTCATACTTGACACTCGTCCTTTCTCAAAAGGCATCGTCACCGCCAATACGGCTACGCAGCTTAAGACAAAGACCTGGTCAGAAGTGGGGAAGTGGCACACCCTGTCGATGACGGAGCACTTGTTTCAGTACAACTCCGGGCGCGGCAACATGAGCCTGGCCCACCGTGACGTCAAAAAGAAAGATTACTGGCGTTGTGACGCCATAACCTGTCGCGAGGAGGACTCGGAGGCGTTCCAGGGCCTCCATGCCGCCAACAGCACCCCCTTCTACATCTTCGACGAGGCTTCAGGCATCAGCCAGAAGATTTGGGACGCTCGCGCCGGCGGGGCGACAGACGGCGAGCCCATGTCCTTCGATTTCGGCAACCCCACCCGTAACTCGGGGCAATTTTTCAAAAATTGCGTCGGCGAGGACAAGCATCGCTACACGGTGCGCCAGATCAACAGCCGCGACGTCCACATCACGGGCAAGCCTCTGTTTGACGAGTGGCTTGAGGATTACGGCGCGGATTCGGACTGGTACAAGGTCAAGGTCCTGGGGCAGTTCCCCTCGATGGGTGATCTCCAGTTCATCCCCATGGATTTGGTCGAGGCTGCCATGGGGCGCGAGGACGCCGCTCACGATGCCGCCGTCCCCCTCTTGATCGGTGTCGACGTGGCCCGCCACGGCAATAACGAGACGGTCATCTACCCGCGCCTCGGATACGACTGTCGCTCCTTCGCCCCGGTGCCGGGCAAGGGTCGATACCGCGGCCTGGGCGTGGACGAGACGGTTGGGCAGGTGATCTCTTGCATCAGGGAGTTTCGCGCCCGCGGCATCGAGCCCTCGGGTGTGTTCGTGGACGGTGGCGGCATCGGCGGCGCTGTGATCGACTTCCTGCGCAAGTACGGCTACGAGTGCCACGAGGTGCAGTTTGGCGGCAAGCCTACGGATTCCAAGACCTATCGCTTCAAGGTCGATGAGATGTGGGGCAACCTGCGCGAGGACTTATCAAAGATGATACTTCCGCCGCGCACCCACCCCTCCGGTCTCGAGTTGAAGTCGCAGTTGACCCAGCGCGAGTATGGATATACGCTGGCCGGAGAGAAGATCAATCTCGAATCGAAGAAGGACGCGCTGAAGCGCCTCGGCCCTGAGACCATGTTCGATATCGTGGACGCCCTGGCCTGCACCTGGGCCGAGGAGGTGATCCCGAAGCAGATGCTCGGCAGCGAACTGTTTACGAAGGCGAGCGAGGTCAAGCACGAGTTTGATCCGTTGGATGGGAGATTTTGAGATGTGGGGAAGCGAACCGGTGTGGGTTTTGAGATGGTCCTTAATTGGGGCTGCATTATTGGCTTTTATTATAATCTGGAGTTTTGAGGGATGACCTATCAAGCTGTGTTTCAATGGGATTCTGGGTTGCGTGGGTTTGATTTCGTGAAGAAGAAAAGTGAAGGTCCCGGCAAACCTGCGGCGCGAATGAGTTTACATTGCGGACCTCTTGCTTTCTTCTTTGTATGGGGTTGAGAGATGGAAAAGCAATTTTACGAGCCATGGGCATGAGACGAGCGAGAGAGAAGGCGTGCTACGCCGGGTTGCTGTGCGTCTTCGCTGTGTTCATGGTGTTCGCGCTGGCGCAAGGGTGAAGTAGCGGGATTGGGCTTGCTTCAGTTTCTAGAGCGGGCTATGGTAGCGTGCCGGAAGGAGAAAAATCATGGCAGTCATACCAGTTGTGAAGACAGCGGTTCCGGGCGGGTGGGTCTATGTGTGGAACCCGCTGGCAACGGGGGACACCGGAGAGTTGGTCAGTCATCCCGGCGCTGCCGACATGAGCGTCCAGTTTTTTGGGACATTCGACAGCACGACGATGGTGCTCCAGGGGTCGCTTCAGGTGGGGACGATTGATACATACGCAACGCTTGAGGATGTTTCCGGGAATGCGATTTCCAAGACGGCTGCGGCTCTGGAAGCGGTTGCCCCTGCTGTGGTCACTTTTCGCCCCAGCCTCAGTGGCGGCACCGGCTCGGGCCTGACCTGTATCGTTTTCGCGAGGAGTACCATGTGATGGAGCATTCGCAAGAGAACTTTACCAAATATCTCGGTAAGGGCCTTTGGAAGATTGCTGAGATCGCCGACGAACTGGCGGAGATCGGCGACATTAAGACCGCCAGGACGGACGCCGAGAGAGACCGCGATGTTGCGCGGGGGACGAAGGCCGACGCGATTGCCGAGCGTGATGAGGTCTTCGAGCAACTGGCCGAGGCGGAGGATTCTTTAACTGTCGCCCGCAAAGCAGAAAAAGACGTTTTGACTGTGGCGAGGGCTGAAGCAACTCGAACCAGGCGTGATGCCGAAGGAGAGGGCGTGCGTATCATCGCTATCGCTCGTGAAAAGGTTGAGGCTTTGAAAATGACGCTGGATCAGCTTGAGCAGGACCATGCGGGGGTGGTCAAGCGTTATGCCGAAGAAACCGAAGCGGCGCGTTCTCGTAAGGATTCTCTGCTGGCTGAACTGGCTGCTGTCGAGAAGAGGATCAGAGGCTGATGATTGCAACAGTTGTTCCTTTGAAGGTGAAGATCGGCCTTCGTCCGAATGGTCATGCCGATCACCCGGACTGGACGAAACTACCTTTGGCGCAGACGGGTCCGGGCAATTCGGTCGAGAACGCCGCCGCCCACATGAAGTTTCTTGGCGGCTGGAAGTATGACAAGACCAGTGGCCATGTGGATGATACGCCGGACAGCCCCGTGGGCCAGCAATTTGGCATGATCTTCGTCACCGAGCAGTTTGCAACAGAAGCCGAGGCAGAGTTTCCGGGGATCATTACGCGCTTGACCGAAGCGGAAGCCATCGACTTTTGGGACAACAAGGCTCACGCGCATTTGGATGAAAACCGTAGGGATGCTGGCGTGATAGATGGTCTTGTTGCGGAACTTCGTTTGGTACAAGCGGTGGCGCGGACAGGCAATGCAGAGGATCAGGCGCGGCTTGTGGCCCTCAAGGGTAAGATACGCAACGCCATTGATCCTGACCACGCGGAACCGGGGTTGCGCCGCAATATGGAAAAGCGGTGGGCCTTGCGGCAGTCGACTTCTGGCGTGGTACTAAAGGGCCGGACGCCGTGACTTATCAGTGCAATCCTGAGCGCCACATCGATATGGTGCAGGAGGCGTTTGGGAGGTTCCGGTTCAGCCGTGACGTTCTCCTGCCGGAGCAGCGGGCTATTTATGGCAATCTCGCGGCTGAATTAGTTGGCGAAACCGTACTGGAAGCAGGTTGCGGATGCGGTTTCGGCACTGCGATTCTGGCACAAACGGCGAAGACGATCATCGGGACGGACGTTGCAGAGCATCACGTAGCGTTTGCTCAGGTCTTGTATCCTCGCATTCAATTCGACACTTGGGACATCAAGCAGGGGCCTTATGTGGGGCAGGCAGATGTGGTGGTCGCTGTAGAGGTTATAGAGCATATCGAGGATGTAGAGGCGGCAATCCGCAATCTGATCGCCAGTGCGACGAAGCGGGTTTACTTCTCGTCGCCCAACCGGAACAACAAGGGCCTCGGGCAAGGTCGGCCTCATAACAACTTCCACGTCAAAGAATACACACCGGAGGAAATAATTGAAACGGTGCCTGGTGCGGACATTCTTGCTTGGGACACGTTCGCTATACTTGAACCAGACACCGACATCACACCCTTGGTTTACAGGATTGACGCATGACCAGCGTCTACATCACCGTCCCGAATATGCACTGGGTTAGTTCTTATGTGACGAACAGCTTGCTCAAGCTGTTGCAGGAGTCTCGCTACAAGGTTCGCATCACGCTCCCATCCAACAAACCCTATGAGAACAGCCAACACCACATCGTAAAGGACTTCATCAACGGCGGGTACGACTATTGGCTGTCCATCGACGCCGACAACCCCCCCTGCGACAACCCGCTCGATCTGGTGGAACTGGACAAAGACATCATCGGCCTGCCGACGCCGATCTGGCACTATACGGGGGAGAAGCCGGGCGAACGCCCTATCTATTTCAACGCATATAAAGCGCATCCTGGCGGTGGTTATAACGAGTATCAGCCCCAGCGTGGTCTACAGAAGGTGGACGCCATTGGGACAGGATGTTTCCTTGTAGCTCGGCGTGTATTCGAACACCCTGACATGCAGAAAGGCGCATTCACACGCAAACTGAACTTGGATGGCACCGTGGATAAGGGTAATGATATTTCGTTCTGCGAACGGGCCAGAGAGGCGGGGTTTGGCATATTCGCTCACTTCGATTACTTGTGCGACCACATGGTTGAGATTAGCCTGCTTGAGTGCATACGGGCCATTAATGGATTGACGGATAGCAGAATTAACCTTCCAGCGCAGGGTACGGCCTGATGGCGACGACAGCAACCCCATGGATGTCGCGGACCAGCGACAAGATATTTCTACAAAGCGGGCAGTTCTCTGCAACCGTCAAGGGGTCGGTTAGCGTCAACGGTATAGATACCGATCCGATTGGTTTAGATTGGGACGGCACTAATACTCCGTGGTGCGGTACCACAGAAGATAAGTTGTATCTCCAGTCGGGGAATTTTTCAGCTACACTAAAGACTAGCCTCGCTATAGGAACTGTTGAAGCGGTTCCCACAGGGGCTTCTTGGGATGGCGTGAACACGCCCTTTTCCGGACAGGGCGGGGGAAAACTTTACCTCCAGAGCGGACAGTTTGCTGCTACGCTAAAGACAAGCATAAGTGCCTCTGCTGGTGTATGGGGTATATCTTATGATGGGGCGGATACACTTTGGGTAGATGTTATTCCAGACAAGTTAGTTAAACAGAGCGGGCAATTTTCAGCAACAGTTAAGGCAAGTTTGGATGTAACTGATGTCGATACTTCCCCCGCAGGGATTTCTTGGGATGGCACACACACGCCCTGGAGTGGACTTACAGCCGACAAGCTCTACCTCCAATCAGGGCAGTTTTCAGCCACACTAAAAACGAGCTTGTCTGTAAGCGCAAACCCAGACCCTTCTGCTATCACGACTGATGATGTAAACGCACGGCTGGGGGTTGGGGTAGGGGCGACCCCAAAAGGGCCGTTTGGTATGCCTCTGCACGGACCATTCGGAGGGCCAGTATAGATGGCGTTCAATGACTTAGGTATGGTCCGCCCCGGCTCGACGATACTGGTCCCGTTCCACACGTTCGACAGCAACGACCCCAGCGCCAGCGTAATCATCAGTGGTTTCGCGCTCGCGGACATTGGTATCTACAAGGGCACCTCCATGACGGAGCGCGGCTCGACGACGGGCGTCGTGCTGCTCGATACGGACGGTATCAACATTGATGCCGCAACGGGTATCCACGGCTTCAGCATCGACCTTTCCAGCAATGCCACTGGAGATTTTTATACTTGTGGTGATTTCTTTTACGTCACGGTTGGCCCAATCACGGTCGATGCAGCAACAATCAACTTCGTTGCCGCGACCTTCTCTATCGGCCAGCCGGGAGCGACCCACAACACGACGATTGCAACGCTGGCGTCTCAAACGAGTTTCACGATCAGTGCCGGGTCTGCTGATGACGATGCCTACAACGGCTGCACCGTCTACATTCAGGACATCGCGAGCGGCGTGCAGGTGGCCATCGGCTATGTGAAGGATTACGCAGGCGGGTCTTTGACCGTCACGTTGCAGGCTGACCCCGGCCATTACACGATGGCTGCTTCAGACCACATCAGCTTCTTCATGCCGTCGAACACGTTTGCGATCAACAACGCCCTGCTTGTTGGAGACGGCGATGGAACGCCTTGGGACGGTGTTTAAATGGCTTCCATTGGCTCGGGCTGGCGGGACGGTTCGTGGGTAACAGCGGGCTGGGTCGCGGCTGCATGGTCCGGTGTTACTTCTGAAACTGCTATTGGCGATGGCTGGGTAGCGGGTGCATGGCTGACTGCGGGTTGGATAACTGCGACGGCACCCGGCGGTGCTTGGGCTGTTGCTGCTGTTGCAGCTGGCGGAGACTGGTACCCCCGCATCAGGCGTAGACGGCGCTGACTTCCTGCGCTATGGTGTCGCGTGACCCCGAAGGAGAACGATCATGTGCTTAGGCGGCGGCGGTAGCCCGGCTCCCCCACCTCTTCCTCCTCCCCTTCCCCCGCCCCCGACGCCGGCGGACCCAGAAGTGGCGAGAGCTCGCACGCGCCAACGTGAACGCGCGGCTCTGGCAGGCCGCGGTGGGACCGTGAAGACCACCGGCCTCGGCTTGCTGACGCCTGTGGAGACGGCCAGGAAAACGATCGTCGGGACCTGACCTGTGGCCGAGATCAACAAGAATGACAGGAAATATTTCGACCAGCGCCTGAAGGCGATGCAGCAGGAGCGCCAGTCCTTCGACGCGCACTACAAGGAACTGGCGCAGCTCATCCAGCCGCGGCGCGGACGCTTCTTCACCTCCGACCGCAACAGGGGAGGCAGGCGCCACCAGTCCATCATCAACAGCCACGCCACGTGGGCGCATCGCACCGCCAAGACTGGCCTGTTCGCCGGCACCATGAACCCGGCCCGCCCGTGGTTCCGTCTCGAGACCCAGGATCGCGAACTCATGGAGTTCGGGAACACCAAGATATGGCTGGGCGAGGTCGAGGGCATCATGCGCGACGTCTTCGACTCAGGCAACCTCTACAACATGGCCCCGGTACTGTTCGGCGAGATGCTCCTGTTCGCGACCGGGTGCATGCTGCATGTCGATGATTTTGACGACGTGGCCCGCTTCTATACCTTGACGGCGGGCAGTTACGTGATCGCGCAGAACTCGCGCCAGGTCGTGGATACGCTCGGGCGCCAGTACGAGATGACCGTCGAGCAGCTCGTTAAGAAATTCGGGCTGAATAAGGTTAATCAGACGGTGAAGGACCAGTGGGACCGTGGCGATTACACTGGCTGGCACCCTGTCAACCATATGATCGAGCCGAACCCTAACTTCAATCCTGGCCGTCTCGGTGGACAGTTCAAGGCGTGGCGTTCCGTCAAGTGGCAGCCTGGTGCCGACCTCGATAATAAGTTCCTCAGTCGCAGCGGTTTCGATGCGTTTGGTGCCTACTGCCCGCGTTGGGAAGTGACAGGAGAGGATGTGTATGGCACCGACTGCCCCGCCATGACTTCGCTTGGCGATATCAGGGGATTGCAAACTAAGGAAAAGCGGCTTCAACAGGGTATTGCTAAGATGGTGAACCCGCCGCTGAAGGGACCACCGTCTCTTCCTGCATCTCGGGTTTCATCCCTTCCTGGCGGATATACACAGGTGACGGCAGGAAACGACCAGAAACTGGAATCCGTTTATACGACTGACCCTCGCATTCAAGAACTTATGGAAAGCATAGCAAAAGATGAGGGACGGATAGATCAGAATTTTCTTGTGAATCTTTTTCAAGCCATCTCCAACATGGAGGGTATTCAGCCCCGTAATGAACTTCAGTTAACGCAGGTTAAAGAAGAGTCTTTGGTGCAGCTTGCACCGGCACTGGGTCGCGTCCATAATGAGTGGTTTGAAGGCATGGTCGAGCGCACCTTCGATCAACTCGTAGTCGCGCACGAGGTCACGGGCGACGTCCTTCCCGAGCCGCCGCCGGAACTCCAGGGTCAGGAGTTGAGGATAAGGTTCGTTTCGTCGCTGGCGCAAGCGCAAAATGCTGTCGCTACCGGCAACATCGATCGCCTCGCCGCTTTTGTAAGTGGCCTGTCAGGAACGCCGGGTTACGAAGATGTGACGGATAAGTTTGATGCGGATCAGGCGGTTGATGAGTACGGCCATCTCATAGGGGCGCCGGCTCGTCTCGTCGTGCCCGACGATAAGGTTGCTGAGCGACGCCAGATACGCGCCGAGCAACTTGAGGAGCAACGTCAGCAAGAAGTACAACTTGAGTTGGCGAAGGCGGCTGCCGGCCCTGCTGCGGCGGTGGCCGGAACCAACCTCGAGGAGGATAACCTCCTGTCGCGTGTTGCGGACGCGGGAACCTGATGATGAGGGCTGAGAAGAAGGTTGCTGATGTTGGGGATGAGAAACAGGTTGCTAAAGGTAGAACTAAGTCTAAGATTGCTCGCGATCAAGAAATCATTGAGACGAAGGAACTCCTTGATACCTATGGCGGGCGTTCTTTTATCTGGCGTTTGCTAGAGCAATGTGGTATGCGTCAAGAGATTACGATTCATCCACAAGCTGCTTTCGCAGGGATCGGACGTCAACATATCGGGCGCTGGGTTGAGAATGAGGTCTTTACATCCGATCCTGATGCGTATACGTTGATGTGGCGAGAAGCACAAGAGAGGGAAAAAGATGGCTGACGAAGCGACCGCAACGACAGAAACGCCTGCGGGTGAAGCGCCTGCTGGCGGCAGCGACGAGGCAACTGCCGAAGCTGAAGCTGTGGCAAAAACTGCTGAGGAAGCAAAAGCTGCCGAAGCAGACGGGAATGGGGAAGACAAGGGCGAGTCGCTCATCGTCTATGAGCCCTTCGCGATGCCTGAGGGGGTACAAGTCGATCAGGAAGCGCTAAAAGATTTTATACCTGTAGCGCAGAAATATAAATTACCGCAAGAGGGTGCTCAAGAACTTGTCAATCTTCTCAATGCCAGGGATAAGAAACGATCAGAAGCTCATACGAAAGCATGGTCAAAAGCTATGGGAGAGTGGCAGGATGCCACAAAAGCTGATCCTGAGATCGGGGGAGAGAATTTTACACAGACTGAGGTGCATGTTGCTCTTGCTTTGAAGAAACTCGGTACTCCGAAGCTCGAGGAAATCCTTAAGATCACCGGCACGGGCAACCATGTCGAGATCGTGCGCTTCATGTCGAAAGTCGGTAAGATCATCGACAGCGATACGATCGACCTCGGCGGCGCCTTGAGTGAAACTCCGAAAACGCAGGCTGAGATTATGTACCCGGATCAAGGAAAATAGTGAAGGATTGAACCATGGCGGCCCTCTCTGTACGCAATCCGAACCTTCTCGACCTGGCCAAGATGTCGGGCGCAGACGGTAAGGTTATGACCACCATCGAGATTCTTAACGAAAGCAACGAGGAGCTCGATGACGTAGTCTGGAAGGAGGGCAACCTCCCGACCGGCCATCAGACGACGATCCGCACCGGCATTCCCGCTCCGACCTGGCGCAAGATGTATGGCGGTACGCAGTCGACTAAGGGCACGACCGCACAGATCGTCGACAACACGGGCATGCTGTACGCCTATTCGGAGATTGATGTTGATCTCGCGGACCTCAACGGCAATACAGCGGCGTTTCGCTTTTCCGAAGATCGTGTTCACATCGAGGGCATGGCGCAGGAGCTGTCGAACACGCTGTGGTTCGGAAACGAGGCCACGCAGCCGGAGGCGTTCACCGGCTTTGCGCCGCGGTTCAACAGCACTTCAGCCGAGAACGGCGACAATATTATCCTCGGCGGTTCGCTTTCCGGTCAGACCGATAATACCAGCATCTGGCTCATCGTATGGGGCGACGACCTCTCGTTCGGGATCGTTCCGAAGAGTTCGACGGCCGGGTTGCAAGTCGACGATCTGGGCAAGGTCCTCATTCAGGATGCTTCTGGAACTGGTGCAGGCACCGGCAAGATGCGGGCCTACGTCACGGAGTACAAGTGGTTCGCCGGCCTGACGGTGCGGGACTGGCGCTACGTCGTGCGCATTCCCAACATCGACAAGTCGCTGCTCGTGAACGATGCAAGTTCGGGCGCCGATCTGGCCGACCTCATGTTCCAGGCCATGGACATCATCCCCAACTTGTCGCGTGGGCGTCCCGCCTTCTACATGAACCGCACCGTGCGCGGGTTCTTGCGCCGCCAGCTTACCGCTGCGACTTCCATGAGCACCCTCAGGATCGATGACGTGGGTGGGAAGATGGTCACAAAGTTCCAGGGCATTCCGATCCGGCGCGTTGATACCCTCGCGGCCGACGAAACGCGCATTACCTGAGCGAGAAGGAAACAAACTATGATCCTCGATACACTCACAGAGTTCTGTGATGCGGAAGTAATCACTGTCGCGCAGGATAATACCCGCGTGATCGGCGATCAAATTGACCTTGGTGCCGTGCCTCGCGACATTGGCCAGGGCAAGACGGTCTATCTCGTGCTTTCGGTCGATACGGTGTTTGCGGGTGGAACGACCTATCAATTCATCCTGGCCTCTGATAGCCAAGCGGCTATTCGGAATGGTTCGACGGCTGGACAGGAAATTCGCCATGTTATGACGGATATCATTCCGCAGGCGACGTGGATTCAA
>SDBV01000863.1_pt1 | contig 44184 bp, 38 predicted proteins | sample 2277081 | NCBI WGS metagenome assembly SDBV01 (sample SAMN10402039, study PRJNA504765) | marine sediment metagenome | isolation source: marine sediment core GS10_PC15, 223 cmbsf | place: Arctic Ocean: Southern Knipovich Ridge | collected 2010
AACTTACGAGATGAAGTTCTGCGTCAGCAACAAGCTAGGCAAGGCGAAGTGGAAAAACTGCAGCAAGAACTCAGAGAAGCACTATCACAACAACAAGAGGCACTCCAGCAACAAGAACTGGAACTTGAAAATCAGTTAAAATACGATCGTGAGCGGCTGGCAGAATTGGCGGAAGAAGAACAAGCAAAAAGAGAAGCTTTGGTGCGCGGGTTTGAAGAAGAAAAGTGGGGACTGAACGAAAAGTATAAACAATTACAAAAAGCCGCACAAAAAGAACTGGAAGAGTTGAGAGTAAAGCATCAAATTCAGCTTGATAAATGTGAACACAATGCACTTAAAGCCGCACAAGAAACTGTTAAGCTCGACCGTGAAAGGCTTGAAGATAAAATAAAGGAACTAGAAGAAAAGGTACACATGCTTCAGGCTAGGGAAGAAGCTATGCGAATCAAGATCTAAGATTCATTCCACGTTAGTGACAATCAAATGAACAAAATTCCTTTTGCTTGACCACAAATCTATGCTAAAGTAACAGCTGTAGATAGGCAAAAGGAGTTTTATGCAAAAGACTGTCCTGCTGACCGGAGGAGCAGGCTATATCGGCTCACATATTGCATGGTTACTTGCTAACCACAACTATAAGATCATTATTGTTGATAATCTACAGTATAACCAAACCTATTATGCTCCCTGGGCCACCGTTATCCATGATGATTTTGCCAATCCACAGACCTTAAATACAATCTTCACACAGCATAATATAGACGCAGTCATACATTGTGCCGCCTTTATTGAGGTAAGTAATTCAATCAAAGAACCACGACACTATTATGATAATAATTTGTTTAAAACTGGCAAGCTGCTTGAAGTGATGCTCAATTTCGGAGTTAAACAGTTTGTTTTTTCATCAAGTTGCGCTGTATATGGCCTACCCAATCACATTCCTATTACTGAGGAACATCCACGCCACCCGCTTACCCCTTATGGCACCACTAAATATATGGTTGAACAGATGCTTGCCGATTATGCACAGGCTTATGATCTGAAGTTTGTGAGTTTACGTTATTTCAATGCAGCCGGGGCAGAACCTGATTATAATCTTGGCGAGCAGCATGAACCTGAAACACACATTATTCCCTTGCTGCTGCGTGCAATGCACTATAAAAAGCCGTTTATGCTATTTGGCACCGATTATGATACCCCTGATGGCACCTGCATCAGAGACTTTTTGCATGTGACTGATATTGCCTACGCTCATTATCTTGCCTTACGTCACCTTGGGAACAACCAACCATCAGACTATTTCAACTTGGGTACCGGTCAAGGAACCTCATTAAAACAGCTTATCAAGGCAACCGAACAGCTGTTTAATATGCCGATCAAAGTAGTTCTAACTGAGCGTCGCTCAGGTGACCCTGATCGCCTCATAGCAGACCCCTCAAAGATTGAACATATCCTTGGTTGGAGACCAAAGCATTCTCAACTAGAGCATATCCTCTCCTCAGCCTATACCTATATGCTCAAACAGCTTAAACAGCAGGCAATCTTCAGGCATCTCACCCAATCACCCTAGCTACTTTACAGGTTCAGAATCATATTTTTAAGCTTTTTCTTGCACGGCCAAAATTAATTATGTTAAAATTGTATTATGTAAAGCTTTTGACGTTATGTTAACCCTCTAATCCTCAGTTAAGGAGAAAATAAATGAAGCGCTTACATAAAAGACTATTTATTATGTTAACCATTGTTATGGTTTCGGCTATGCAGGCATGTAAGGTAACTATTAACAATAATACTGGCAAATCGTATCAACTTCGAGAAGTTCCGAATGGCAAACCAAAAACAGTCACTCCTGGTCAAAAGACCTCATTTGGTAGCAAAGAGCATATGGCACATTTTATTGTAGCTGAACAGACTAAAAGTGGTTGGCATGATATTAGTGACGTCGAACAGACTACCTGTGGTGGTGATAAAGATGAAAAGAAAATAACCTTGAAGGGTATATTGAGCCACAAACTGGGTAAACATCGTGATAAGTTCAAAATAACAAAGCTATAACATCCTACTTCAAGCAGCACGATAGTTGCTGAGGGTTAAACTATTTCCCCTCCAGGAAATAGGTACAAAGAGGCTTGCTTTTTTTAGCAAGCCTCTTTTGTTTACTTACAGCGTTTACTTACCGCAACATTTTTTATATTTCTTGCCTGAGCCACAAGGACATGGTGCATTACGACCAACCTTATCTACTTTACGCTGTGATGGCTCAGTAGAGATATCACCACCAATCATATTGAGTTGTTCGAGCTCATGCTTACGCTTGCGCTCCAATTCCTGATGATTAAACCGCTCCAAATTGATATGAAAGATATGATGAATAATATCAAAGCGTACATGCTCCATCATATCCTTAAACATAGCGAACGCTTCACGCTTATATTCAATCAGCGGGTTCTTTTGCCCCCAGCCACGTAAACCAATTCCCTCTTTCAGGTGATCTAAGTTATACATGTGCTGCTTCCAAGCCTTATCAATTGTTTCAAGCATAAGCCATTTTTCAGCATCTTGAATCGTCTCTCTATTTTGCTGATTACGGAACAGCGTATATTTTTCAAGTAAAAAGTTAATGAGGTCTGTCTTCATGATGTCACTGTTCTTCTCATTGATACCAGTCTCATAAAACGCTTCTAGCGGCAAACCGGTTATCTTGTGCAAAAAGGTAAAGACCATGGTCACTTGATCTTTTAAAGCGGTTCGTTTTGGGCAGAAGCGCCCAACCACATCTTGCACTAGAGTGGTAATAAGATCACGCATTAAATCATAAATCTGCTCTTCGCCATCTAAAATATCGCGGCGATAATTATAAATAACGGCACGTTGCTGATTGAGTACATCATCATACTCAAGCAGATGCTTACGTACCTCAAAGTTCTGCTTTTCAACCTTTTCTTGAGCACGCTCAATCGTCTTTGATACAAACTTCGATTCGATTATCTCATCCGCATCCATACCAAAACGCTCCATGTTGGTTTTTAGTGTATCACCAGCAAATCGACGAATAAGGTCATCTTCAAGGGAGATATAAAAACGGGACTCACCTTGATCCCCTTGGCGTCCAGATCGTCCACGTAACTGATTATCAATACGTCTGCTTTCATGCCGTTCAGTACCTAAAATATAGAGGCCACCAGCCTTAATCGATTCGGGTCTCAATTTAATGTCAGTACCACGACCAGCCATATTAGTTGCAATAGTGATATGGCCCGGCTCACCTGCATGTTCAATAATTTCTGCTTCGCGTGCATGCTGCTTTGCATTCAGCACTTCATGTGGAATTCCAGCACGTCTGAGCGCATTGCTCAACTCTTCAGATGCCTCGATGGCAACGGTGCCAATTAGAACCGGTTGTCCCTTTTGATAGCGCTCTTTGATATCATCAACAATCATCTTCTCTTTTGCTTGTTTATTTAAAAAGATCAGATCTGATCTGTCATCACGAATCATCGGCACGTTGGTTGGAACGGCAATCACATCCAGTTTATAAATTTTATAAAACTCTTCCGCCTCGGTGACTGCGGTACCGGTCATTCCAGCAAGCTTTTTATAGAGCCTGAAATAGTTTTGCAACGTAATAGAGGCCAACGTTTGCGTCTCTTTTTCTATAGTAACTCCCTCTTTTGCTTCAATTGCCTGATGAAGCCCATCACTATAACGACGTCCTGGCAAGATACGGCCGGTAAACTCATCAACAATAAGAACTTCACCATCTTTGACCACATATTCCACATCACTCTTAAAAAGGACATTCGCACGAAGTGCTTGATTGATATGATGGAGCAAATTAAGATTTTCTATTGCAAAGAGATTCTCGATATTGAAAAGCTGCTCTATTTTGTCAACGCCCGATTCAGTAAGCTGAACATTGCGCTCCTTTTCATCAATTTCATAGTCTTCATCACGGCGGAAACGCTTGGCTGCACTATCAGCAGCTTTATAAAGCTGCCCAACCTCACCTGATGCACCAGAAATAATAAGCGGTGTACGTGCTTCATCAATCAAAATAGAATCGACTTCATCCACAATGGCATAGTTAAGATCACGCTGCACATAATCTGAAAGTCTAAACTTCATATTATCGCGCAAATAATCAAAACCAAGCTCATTATTAGTAGCGAATAAGATATCGGCCTCATATGCCTTTTTGCGTTCAGCATCCTTCATATTATTTTGTAATGATGCCACAGTAAGGCCTAAAAACTCATAAACCGGACGCATCCACTCCGCATCACGCTGAGCTAAATAATCGTTCACGGTAACCAGATGTGCCCCTTTGTCGGCTAAAGCGTTCAGATATAAGGGTAAGGTGGCGGCTAAGGTTTTACCTTCACCGGTTTTCATTTCAGCAATTTTACCCTGATGCAGCACAATACCACCCATGAGCTGTACATCATAAGGCCTTTGACCAATCGTTCTTTTGGCAGCCTCACGAGCAACAGCAAATGCTTCAGGAAGGATCTGATCCAACGTCTGGCCTTCGGTTAACCGTTGACGAAATTCATTGGTCTTTTCTTTAAGCTGTTCATCACTCAAGGCGCTGATTGTAGGCTCAAAACTGTTGATTTTATTGACTATCGGTTGCAACTTGCGCAGCTGACGCGCATTGTTGGTCCCCATAATCATAGCGAGTACTTTTCCAATCATCAAATATCTCCAATAGCTAAATTGATTATTTTGCTAGTCTAGCGCGCAACCATAGTTTAAGTAAAGAAACATAGGCCAAACTAGCCTTTTTAAGTATAGCATAAACAAGGGTAATCGCCAGTATCGGCAAAGCTACCACAGGGTATTACCAAGTACTTGATTTTTTTTAAAATAATGCTATTATTGAATTAAGATAGACGTAAAATATAGATGTAAAATAAGGATATACTAATGAAAAAGCTTATGTTCATTTCTTTGCTTATAATACCTTTTTGTAAAGCCGCTGATGCGCCTGAAAGCTGGAATAAGGCAATTAAAAATATCCCTAACATACACTTAGCGATACAGATTTGCCTCAACCACAAACGGATTGAAGCTATGCCTGAGAGCCTAGACGATTTTTCTCTCCTAACAGATCTTGATCTCAACAACAACCTGATTACCGCTATTCCTGGCAACCTCTACCATTTTAAACTATATTCGCTTTGTCTCCAGAGTAATCAGATTGAGTATGTTGATCCTCAGATACTTGACCAATTTCCTGAGCTACTCTATCTTGATTTAAACAAAAATCCACTCTCCCAAGAGAATGTGAATGAACTCAAAGAGGCAATAGAAAAGCGTATAGGCTTTATACTTAGAGCAGAGGATATTGGCGAAAAGTATAAATCAGCTAGTCAAAATATAAAAAAAGCCAAAAGGTAGTAGCTGCTGAACAGCAAAGTCACTTCAAGGAAACAACAGTCATCTGGCGGCGCTCCTTTTGCCCCTTGCGTCGACATGAACAATAGCTTGGATCACACATAGTACAGAAATTGTAGTCAAGCCTGAACGCCTCTTTTGCTACACCCATATCTTCCAACTGCAAGCGATTAAACAAAGGCAGATCAAACGTAAGCCCGCGCCCCTCTTTGCGTAAAGCTTGCTGACCAAAAGAAAATGGCTCTAAATGCTTCAGAAAGCTTTCATCAACTTCATAACAACACCCCCTTGCTGATGGACCAAAGAATATACGCAGCTGTTCAATATTGGTACCAAACTGCTGCTGCATCTCTTCTATTACCTTTGGCGCAATACGCTTGACCGAACCTTTCCAACCAGCATGTGCAATGGCGGCTACGTGGCGCATACTATCATAAAAAACAATCGGCAAACAATCTGCAGCCATCACCCCAATCCCATAATGTTTCTGCTGGGTCATCAGATAGTCACCATCCTGTTTGAATGGCTCCAAGAGGCTTTCGGATCTAATAATCACTCCTTGATCAGAATGCACCTGATGTAAAAAGGTCAAACGATCGAGGTGCAAAAATTTCTTTAACTTTTTATAGGGGTCTAGCTCAAGTAATCGGATACCGGGAGGATAATGCAGATACTCATCAGGATCTAATTCATCTTGGGCATTACCAAAATAGATTGAAAATAATGGATTATTATGTACCAACATAATCGGTTCATGCTTCCCTGGCTAAAAGAACTCAATTAATAACGTCGCTCATAGATATGCCTCTCGGCAAGCTCTGCTGCTTTGAGTAGATTCTTTGTTTCTTGTGCACACGCCGCCCTTTCGCGTGCTGTAGCTTCACGTTCACGCGCATCAGCCTTGCGTTGCTCTGCTTGAACCCGCTCACGCTCTAACTGTAAACGTTCCTTCTCTCGCTGTGCGCGATCATATTCTGTAAGTAGACGTGTATATTCAACATCAGAGACTATACATTCATGAATACGCCATAAACATCTCACAACATCACGCACATACCCAATACGGGCAGCATAATGATATGCAGGGCGCATTGCCAAATCATCAAGCTTTGCTATGTCTCGCTTTAACTTCTGCGCAAACTCAATCAACGCGAAAGCACCGGAATGTTTACTCATTACGCAGATGCGCAACTGCCGCATCAGGGCATAATCATCACCATACTGTTCAAGCAGCTGCAGTTCACGTGCATACTGGTTTCGAACATAATCTTCATTGTCAAAAAGCTTAAAGTAACTGACATGCGCTTCTAAATATGAAAGGAATGGTTTAAGTTCTTGCAACATATCATCCAGTTGATTACCTATATGATCAAGATGATAGCAGACGGCACGCACCTCATCCCAATCGCAATCACGTTTGAGATTATATAATCTTTTGCCCAGCGCTGTTCTACTTGAACTGGCATCCCGAACGCAAGCTCTTAAACAGGTAATATAGGCATCAATAGATTTGCCACCCCGCTTTGCTAATGCCAGTTGATAGAGTATAGATTCATCAAAGCTATGTAGCGGATCACAACCAACTGATTTCATAATGTGCAACATCGGTTGATATGCGTGCGCATATTCAAGATGTTTACGTCCACGAGCAAGCAGCAGCTCATTCGATTCCGATCCCCACCAGCCACACCAGCGGCCAAGTGCATAAAGGCCGGTTATAGCCCCAAAAAAACCTAACACCGGCCAAATAACATCTTCAGCTAGATGCGTGCCATGCGATCGCCTTTGGGAGTAATGCTCATGCCTATCATGACGTTCCATAGCATAACTGACCGATTCGATAGAGATGCTCAAAAAAAGCATGGTACATAAAAAGCGGGCTACATATTTTATATTCTTCATAACCAAAGCCTTTTGATATAATTGTTATTATTACACAGATTATAGTACATGAAAGTAGATTAGTTGCAAAAGGTGGTTAAAAGAATCGATCTAATTCGCTTGCTGAAGCCCAAGAGGCCTCAGCAATCTTCCTTATTTTTATGTTGTTGACGCAAAAAAGTTGGAATATCTAGTGCATTGATATCAAGCAGTGCATTATCCAGTGGGGCTTGCCCTTCTTTGGGCTGCAATGATGCATTAAGTTCAGATGCTACCCAGACTGGCGCCTCCTTTTTGCCCCCACCTGCTTTATCATGCTTCACATGGGCCGTTGCTTTCGGTTCAATCTCTTCAAGTTTAAAGGCCGCTTCCCTTGAAACTTCACCTTCTTCCTGATGATAGAATCCGGTTGCAATCACCGTTACTGATATCTCTTCTCCCATGTCTTCATCAATTACAGAGCCAATAATGATATGCGCATCCTCTTGCGATTGATCGTAAATCACTGAAGCTATTTTTGATATCTCATGCAGGCTCAATGATGAACCACCAGTCACATTCAAAAGCACACCTCGAGCACCTTCAATATCCATATTTTCAAGTAGTGGCGAAGCAATCGCATTAAATGCAGCCTCTTCTGCTCTATTTTCACCCTTGGCTCGCGCAGTACCCATTACAGCTAAACCACGATCCTTCATGATGGTACGCACATCAGCAAAATCAACATTGATATAACCTGGCTTGGTGATAATATCGGAAATACCTTTGACCGATAATCCTAAAATCTCATTGATCATAGCAAGCGAATCTGTCATAGAAACATGAGGATCAACCTCGTCAAGCAGCTTCTGATTTGGAATAACGATCAGGGTGTCCACCTCTTTTTTCAGATTCTCAAGCGCCTGCTCAGCAACGCGCATACGCTTTTTACCCTCAAACAAAAACGGCTTAGTAACTACCGCAATGCACAAGATGCCCTTTTCACGCAATGCATGTGCAATAACCGGCAATGCACCAGAACCGGTACCCCCGCCAAGCCCTGCTGCCAAAAAGACGATATCAGCGTCACCTGCAGCATCTAAGATCTTATCCAGATCTTCTTCAGCTGCACGTTTGCCCAGTTCAGGGTTAGATCCAGTACCCAAACCTTTGGTAGATTTAACACCAATCTGTATCTTTGTTTGCGCTTTGGATAAACCCAAAGCCTGTGCATCAGTGTTTGTGGCTATAAACTCTATCTCATTATAACCTGATTCAATAATGCTGTTGATGGTGTTACCTCCACCTCCCCCTATTCCAATCACTTTGATTGAAGCAACACGAACTTCATGCTCTTCTTGAACTAAATTTATCATTCCCTTCTCCCCATGGTTTAAAAGAAATCGATTACCCACGATTTCATGCGTGTCATCACGCGTTTAACAAACGGACCGTCTAAATCAGGGTTAAATGGGGACTGTTTTTCATGTAATGCATGAAGCAACAAACCATATCCGGTCGCGTAGATCGGATTATCTAACATACCTGGTAATGCATAAGCTACCTGTAGGTTACCTATACGCACCGGCATACTAAATATGGTTTTTGCTACCATATCGATACCATTTAACAGGGAACCTCCACCTGTTATAACTAAACCTGAAGTACAGTAGGATTTTAATTGTTTCTCAAAAATCTCTTTGCGCACAATATGCAGCAACTCCTGCGCACGTGCATGTAAAATGGTGGCAAGCAACTTTTTAGAAACGGTCGTATTGCTACCACCTTGGGCTAACTCAACCTGCAGCTCTTGATCAGCTTCATGTAGATTAACAGTACCATGTTCGAGCTTTACCCGTTCTGCATCGGCAATTGAAGTGCGCAAACCAATGGCAATATCATTGGTGAAATGATTACCAGCAATAGGCAGTACCATTGTGTGAACAATACTATGGTTGCGGTAAATAGCCAAATCTGCCGTGCCACCACCAATATCAAGCATGGCAACTCCAAGCTGCCGCTCATCTTTACTGAGCACTGCCTGCGCAGATGCTAACGGCTCTAAAATAATATCCTGTATCTTTAAGCCAGCCGATTCACAGCAGGTAACTAAATTTTGCACTGATGCAATCGCACCCAAAATAATATGCGCTTGCACCTCTAATCTTATGCCATACATTCCTAGTGGATCTTGCAATCGTTCTTGCCCATCAATCACAAAATATTGCGGCAATATATGCAATACTTGATACCCTTCTGGAACCGGAATTGCTTGCGCTGCGGCCAATACTGCTGAAACATCCGATGCGCGCACTTGGCCCTTTTTTATGGGCACGACGCCATGCGAGTTCATGGAACGAATATGTGCACCTGAAATACCGATATATGCAGCATCAACTTCAATACCCGCAACCAGCTCCGACTCTTTAATGGCCGCTTTAATTGATTGTATGGTTTTGGCAACGTTAACCACCACCCCCTTTTTAAGACCTTCTGATGGCGCTTTACCCATACCTAGAATTTCAACTTGATCAGGAGCAATCTGTTGCGCTATTAATACACAAATTTTGGTAGTACCGATATCAATCGATGTTAACAGCCTTTCTTTTAATACCTTTGCCATACCCTTACCCCCTTAACCTTTTATATTCGAAACGATTATCTGATCTGCAAAGCGCACATCTGCCAACATACGATGAGCTGGTGCAGCTTGCTTTGCTTTTTCGTGAGCAATGGCGATACAATGATCTAACAGTTCCTGATTTGGCACAACCTGCTCATTACACAACAACTGCAGGTGCGGATCAGTTAAAGCAAGGTGAATTTCATTTCTATGTCTCCATGAAACAGTTGCTCCTTTAAGCCATGCAGCATCCAGCTGTTGTAGGTAACTAAACACCTCATAGGGCAACCGGTGCTCATCATCTTGCAGCGTAATTTGCACAGTGGGTAACTGCTCAACTGCTTCAGGGATATAATAATCAACAGGAACGATAGCATTTTGCACCGTTACCAAACGGTCATCATCTAACCTCACAAAAGGATCACACGCTTCCAACCCAATCTCTACAGTGCCATTTGGCTTATATCTGCATGTAATTGATCGAATGCAGGCAAACTTAGTTTGTAACTCATGCGCACATTGATGAGCTGACAACCTATAGATATCTGTATCTTTGAGATACTGCTGGATATCGGTGGTTGCCTGCACCGTTAACAGTTCATCATAAGTAACTGAAAATCTATGCACAGCAAACACATAAATCGACGCAACATGCACACAGACTAAAAAGCTGAGCGCACCCAAAAGATATATAAACTTTTTTATGTCCCTGTATCTGAGCTTCATTGCTCACCCCTTTTTCATTACTCCCTTGTGATATTCATACCTTTTTCGGGGAGTAAAGGTCAAGAGAATAGCATATCATCTCAAATTACCAACATAAGTAGCATATGAGTCCAAGACCTATTAAAAGTATTATGACAACAAAGAACCATCGATGTACAGAAACAAACTTTCGCATCATCACTCCATTATCGTTATACAACTATAATGCTCTAGTTTCGCAAAAGATGCCGTTGCGATACAATAAAGAGCATAATACCTGCAGCAACCGATGCATTATATGAGATATCCTTTGTTCGTTGCGGAATAGTTACTTGTATACCTTCTTTGATAATTGATGAGGTCACCCCGGTGCCTTCACTGCCAATAACCACACATAGTGGTTCTTGATATGAAACGGTAACGGCATTTTCACCTTTAAAGGTGGTAATATAAGGAGTATAACCAGCTTGCTTGAGCTGCAAGATCGCAGCTTGCGCTGATGGAGCAAGATATATATCCAAATGTTCTGCAAGGCCAGCTGATGCTTTCAATGTTGCGGCAGCGAGTGGTGCGGATTTTTTTTGTGTGATAATAACACCATTCACTCCGGTGCAATAAGCAGAACGTAATATTGCACCCAAGTTGCGCACATCTTGAATACCATCAAGAAACAACAGAAACGGCTGTTTCTTTGGATTAAAAAACTTCTTTCGATAGACAAATGGCGCAGCTAGACCAACAACCGATTGATGATCCGTGGTGCCACTCATATTGTTGAGCGCCTCACGCGAGACATAGTTAACCTTGAGCGGATAACGAGGCATCAACTGTTCAAGAGTCTTAAAACCTTTTGGCTCAGGTCGAGTAGTATAGAGAGCTAATAGCTTTCTTTTTTTAGCCTTTAAAAGCTCTGCTATAGGATGTATGCCATAAATAAGCTCACCTGAAGGTTTACTTTTCGTATTTTTTACCATAGCTCACTTCTCTTATGATTTATTCTTTAATTTAGTATATCTTGTTTTTATCTTATTAGTGAACCTCGCCTCAACTCAAAACTGTAACTTCACTAAGACTACAGCTTTTTCCCAGGTTTAAAAGCCCTGGGGCCTCCGATGAGTAATTTTTTTGCATAGACTATCGACAGGGATAGATTTCAAATAGAATTTATTTGCCTTAGTTGACAAAACAATTATTTTATATATAATTAAAAAATAGGCAAAAGCAATCGATGCTTAAAATTAATAAGCACAGCTATTCCTGTAATTTTAATGTGGGTTAAATATTTTTATGGAGGTTTCTTATGAAAAACACACAAAAACTAACTGTTGTCTTGCTCCTAGGGGCATTAAGTATCAGCTCAACATTTCCAGCTGATCATCAACAAATAGCTTTAAATGAATACTCACTCTATCAGCGTATATGCACTTTTTTAAGTAATGTTACACCGTCCTTAAGTAATGTTACATTATCTTCTCACAGAACATATAATACAATCAAGGATGCCATTAAAAATGATCCGACAAAAGCTACGTACGCACTTGGACTATTCGTTGCGATGGTTTGCAGTGAAAGTCCAAGAATATCAAATGCCGCTAACTCATCTTTTCGATTATATAATAGGATCAAAGGTTGGACTAAGGATAATCCAATAAAAGCTCTTTGTGCATGTTGTGCATGTAGTGTATTGTTTTCATCGGGATGTTTGGAGCTAATGACATATTATCGTAATAAACACGCTCTAGGGCTTATTTTAGAGGATCCAGAAGTTGCTTTGAATCATCTCTCTATAATAAATGATCAATTTGAATCAGCTTTTAAAACTGAAAAACTCGATGACTGTGCCCATCCTGATGATCAGGCATTAGCAAAATTAACCTCATTGATTCAATCATATGAGCAAGAATCACCAATATGCCTACTCGGTGAATGTACCGCAAGCGATTGCCCCCTCACCAGAAGTTGTCAACCTAAATATCGTGAAGAGTTTGAAACAAGAGTTGTCGGTCAACTGGTTGCCAAGCTTAAATCTTGCGATGAGACTGTGCAATATGTCAGTTTTGGATCGGGAGGCATGTATCAAGATCTTGTTATTTTGTGCAAAACTCTTACATCAGAGCCCAACGCATCCCTCTCAATGCATCTCATTGATCTACAAAATAAATGCTTCACAGATATGCGAGATACAATAGAACTTGATTATCAAGTTAAATCCGACACTTATACTGATTTATCACTAAACATGGAAGAAATAATCAAACACACCCGAGAACAAATTAAATTCTTTAAAGAAAAACCTGACCATGAAATTAAAAAGAATATTCAAATCACCTATGCCTCCACTGAAAACAAAGCTCGACAATTTATTGCCTTTTTGCAAAAATCATTTCCAGATGCAGAGCTCTCTTTGCATCTTCATAACAGTAATGAAGCTTATCTTCATTATATTGCCACATATAAACGGCCCTATCCGGATGTAGTTTGTGCTGCTGACATCACTACTGATAATCTATCAGATAAAGCCTATAAAGATTATATTTCTTTGTCTGATAGAGTGCTAAAAAACAAGCCTGAAAGCAACAACACACTTCTTGCTCAAAACATATTTGGTGACAAAGAAAAAGCAAAAAGCTCACTAATAACTGTTTCTCTACATGAAACAGACGAAGCAAAACAAAGAGAATTAAATCTATTCCCTGATAAGACGGGTAAATATAGAGAAACAATAAAGGCTTTCCTAAAAATCGATGAAATTTAATATGCTGCATGTGAACCTCCATAAGGACCGCTTAGCAAAGCGGTCTTTTTTTTATATTATGTGATTATTGATAACAGCATCTTTAACACAAAATAAAAAAAGATATGCCTACACACACCCCCAACACATGGCTTGAACTGAATGCATCCGCATTAAATCACAACATCAAACAATACAAAAAAATTATTAACAATCAAAAACTTGCCTTTGTGGTTAAGGGAAATGCATATGGTCACGGTATCGATCAAATTATTCAACTCACAAAGCGCAATGAAGCTGTTGATTGGTATTGCACCTTCTCCCTTTCTGAAGCTATCTATGTGCGCACTATAGGAGTTACCAAGCGCATCCTCGTTTTAGGTTTAATTGATCAAGATCCCATAATCGCTTGCAAGCAACAGATTGATCTGATGATTTATGACCTACATCAATTAAAATTGGTTAGCAATGCTGCACAACAAAGTAGGAGCAATGCGCGCATACATCTTAAAGTCGACACCGGCCTTTCTCGTTTTGGTTTTTTACCAGAGGAAGCTTTCACGCTTATAAAAAAGATCCATAATGCATCAAATATTGATCTACAAGGCATAGCTACTCACTTTGCAGCTGCCCAAGAAGATGATCCAAGCTATACTGATTGGCAAATGGATCAGTTCCAATGGTTGATAACGGCATTGGCAAAGGAGGGCATCAATATTCCCTATAAGCACGCGCATGCAACCTCTGCAGCGATACGTCGACCTCATGAAGATACTAATATTGTGAGAATCGGTGCAGGAATCTACGGCTTGTGGCCATCAAACACCATTAAAGATGAAGCCTTGGACAAACATGGAATTAATTTAAAACAGATAGCCACCTGGAAATCATATATATCCTGCATACGTACTCTAAAAAAGGGAAGTACCATTGGGTATGGATGCAGCTACACTGCTAAAGAGCACATGCGCATTGCTATCATTCCAGTAGGTTATGCTGATGGCTATCATCGACGCTTATCTAATACAGGCAAAGTAGTTGTTAATGATCAATACGCTCCAGTTATCGGTAGAGTTGCTATGAATACGATAACCATTGATGTCACACATATTCCGTCTGCTCACATTGAATCAGAAGTTATGTTAATGGGTGACCACCCGGAACTAACGGCTTTTAATCTGGCACAACAGATCGGCAGCTATAATCCAAGAGAGATAACTACACGACTCGCAAGCAATATAGAACGTCGGATTGTATCAGACCACATATTGCGTTATACTCGACCGCCCAATATACATGCTACATGAACGCTTTCAACTAAAAAAATATAGCTCTACATCTTGATAACTTAGTTCATTGGCTCTATGCTGAATTAAACAAAGCTATAGCAGAGATGGAAAAACAGATTCTTGAATTAAAATCTGCATATGTAACTCTGTTTGAGCTCGATGAAGAAAAAGTCGGTGGACTTATAAGTGAGATAGACGAACTACAAACAGCTTATAAGTATATGATTTCCGAACGTGATAAATTACGCAAAACAGTTGAGATATTCTATCAATGCATTAAAGCACATGATTACGATGAACATACTGACATGCAAAACTTTGCAGAAGAACTTGGTTGTGAAATAGATCACGGACATTAATAAGAATAAGTATTATTCCAGTTGGGCAGCTCCTTTTTCTTCCGCATACTTTTGATAACATGCAAGAACCTGCTCAACTGGAATAATGTGTTGTTTAATCGCTTCAATAGAATCAATACTATCCAACGACACAGCTTGCTCTAGTGTAAACGGCCCAATTGCCGTTCGCTTAAGTTCATGAGTTGTTGCAACGGTATCACATCTTTGTGCAATATCATTGACCAATGCACGAATATAGGTGCCATGCGATACATGTGCCTGCAAAATCATATAGGGAGCAGCATAATTCAACAGTTCAAGGCTATAGATATGAACTGTTTTTTTCTTTTCATCTAAAATGCGTTCTAGTTTTTTCTTTTTCCAACGTGGTGAGCGAGCCATATCAGATAACCGTTTGCCGTGCCATTTGAGTGCTGAAAACAGTGGCGGTGTTTGTTCATAGCTGCCATCAAAGCTATCAACTGCTTTTTGCAATTCTTGCAGACTCACCTGATCTTCATAAAATTCCTCTATGCTCCTGCCAGTATAATCAAGCGTGTCAGTTAATTCACCAAGCTTGGCACGAATCCAATAAACTTTATCCAACTTCATCAGATGACGGAACTGGCGTGTTGCCGGTCTGCCAATACCAATGATCAATAGACCCGTTGCAAACTTACCAAGCATACCAGCATGGCCAATCTTAGTGCGTCTGGGTAACATACGTTGTAATCTGTTAACGCACTCACGAGAAGTAATGCCACCAGGTTTATTGATCAGTAAAAAACCAATAGGGAATGTTTGCTCTACTTCCATGACTATATTTTTATCTTACTTATTTTGTGTTTACCAGCTTTGACAATCATACCGTTATGAATCTTCACTTCAGCCTTAAAATCATCTATAGACTCACCATCAACCGATACAGCACCCTGCTCAATAAGCCGTTTGCCCTCTGATGTGCTCGTAATAGCATTAAGCAACTTCAACAGATCGATAATCCATAAAGGGCTTTTTGTGTCTTTGGGCAATACGATCTCTTGCGCGGCCGTATGATCTTTTTTTTGAAACACCGATTCGAACTGCAGTTGAGCTTCATCAGCCTCATCTCTAGACCAAAATTTTGCAATAATATCATGTGCCATCTGTTTTTTGAGCGCCATGGGATGGAGATTACCTGCTGCAACACGCTCTTGCATTTGGCTCAGTTCATCAGTTGAGACATTCAACAATAACTGGAAATAGCGCCACATTAAATCATCCGAGATTGACATCAGTTTACCAAATGCCTCACTCGGTTGTTCTGCTAGGCCAACTGCATTACCCAATGATTTGGACATCTTTTGCACACCATCAAGCCCTTCAAGCAATGGCATCGTAATAACAACTTGTGGCTCTTGACCAAACTGTTGCTGCAAATCACGGCCCAACAGGAGATTAAAGGTCTGATCAGTACCACCAAGCTCAACATCCGCTTTTAGCGCAACCGAATCATATGCCTGCATTAATGGATATAATAGTTCATGAAAACTGATCGGTTTGTTTTCTCGAATTCGCTTTGCGAAGTCGTCCCGTTCAGTTAACTGTGCTAAAGTAACTTTGGCACATAATTTTAAGAAATCAGAACTGCTCAACTTATCAAGCCATTCACTGTTATAACGTACGGTTGTTTTTTCAGGGTCTAAGATTTTACCCACCTGAGCAAAATAGGTTTTCATGTTCTGTTCAATCTCTTGTTGGCTCAGAGTAGGGCGCGTTTTTGATTTCTCTGAAGGGTCTCCAATACGTGCTGTATAATCACCAATCAAAAAGATCACCTCATGACCAAGATCTTGAAAGTCCCGCATCTTTGAAAGCACAACTGCATGACCAAGATGCAGATCAGGTGAGGTGGGGTCTGCTCCAAGCTTTATAATAAGCTTTTTACCCTTTTTTAATTTATTTTTGAGTTCATCTAAAGGAACGATCTGCACTGTTGATTTTTGTATCTTTTTTATTTGTTTATCAATATCCATAAATATGCCTTACACATAAGTTAAACATATGCCACATATGAGCATAATATTAGGTTATAAGCTGAATAACCAATACTGCAAGCACCTTACTGATTCGGTAAAAGAAGTTGATAATATACCCCCCTGCAAAATAGAGGGTCATAAAAGTAACCAATAAAGAACCTAAATGTATATAGATAGCTGAACCTGGATCTTGTTCAATCAGATGCATACAGATTAAATCGATAGAACTTTGAATAAAGCGCAACATAGAAAGAAAGATATTAACCGCCATAGCAGCCTGCAAGACCATTCCGAATGTATTACCTATGGTCGTGTGACCTACATACATTGATTGCAACACCTCAAGACCAGCAAGACACAGTATTGCAAGTGAAGTCATAAGAATATGCACAACGGTCTGTATGTAGTAGATACTCAATATTTTCATATCCCGATAGGGGTATCTCACATTATGCACATTTACGGGCACCTCACGTCCCCAACCAAATCCGGTCATCAACAGCACAACCAATCCAATAAGATCAACATGCATCAGTGGATCTAAAGTTAGAAAGCCCGCATGTTCAGCAGTATAATCTCCCGCCTTCTTTGCAACCCACGCCTTCACAGCACCTGCGATAGTAACTGAAAAACAATAAGCCAGAAGATAGCTCAGCAATACTCTAGCATTTTGCAATACATTATAAAACATACAACTCCATTGCTTGTAATATATAAAATATACGTATGTATATAAGTGTAGATCAGCTGGGGAAAATGGTCAAACAAACTCGAATACTGTTAGACCAAAGTGGTAATTTCCTATAGTTGGCGCAATGATTGGCACAGGAACAAAACGCTATGATACGTCCAAAAGAACGAACCATCCCTGGCGCAGGGGTGTTAAAATATTTTAGCTCTGCTTTCTCGAACTATTTTTTTACTTTAGCTGGCTTTAAAACCACTCCACCAATATCCTCTGCGATAATCTCGAGATTTGGATGAGTTGCTGCTGCAACTTGTCTGAGATCATCCACGTTCTTTTGGCTGATAGCATTCCCACTCAGATCAAGTTTTCTTAAATTAGGAAGACCCTGAAGTATCTGCCGAAATCCCTGAGCATCAATCTCCTTAATCTGGTTATTTTTAAGGTGAAGGCCTCTCAGTTGGAGTAGATCAAGGCCGACAGGTATGGCTGCTATCTGGTTATTTTCAAGATGAAGATGCTGCAGTCGGGGTAGATTAAAATCGTCAGGTATGGCTGCGATTTGGTTATTTTCAAGGCGAAGAATTATCAGTTGGGGTAGGATAAGATCGTCAGGTATAACTGCTATCTGGTTATTTTTAAGCCTAAGGACCATCAGTTCGGATAGATTAAGGCCGGCAGGTATGGATGTGATCTCTTTATTGGAGAGATCGAGCGTCTCCTTTTGCTCTATAGGCTGAAATTCCATAACTGCTCGATCCCAGCTCTCTGTGTCTTCTTTGTCTTCTATCAGCTTACCTTTACCTTTACTTGGATCAACATAAGGTTGATAAGCAGCTGCCTTACAATAAGGCATAAAAAACAAAGAAATAAGCATAAGTTTTTTCATAAAATCTCTCTTCATGATATTTTCCTTATAAAATTGAGTCTTTAATTAATTAAATCTTTACTACTAATATAAATTATATTGAAAAAGAGGCTTCTTGTCAATAATATGACGATATCCACCCAGGGGAAGCGGCTTTATAAAACAGTATCGCAAGCAAAGAGATGAGCAGCCCTTATGCATAAGTTGCAATGCACGTAAAAAAGCTTTTTTAAGCTTCTACTTCTTTGAACTATTTTACCACCTTAGCTGGCTTTAAAACCACACCACCAATACCCTCTGCGTCAATCGTGAGATTTGGATGAGTTTCTGCTGCAACTTGTCTGAGAGCATTCACGTTCTCTTGGCTGATGACATTTCCACTCAGATTAAGTCTCATTAAATTAGGAAGACCCTGAAGTATCAGCCGGAATTCCTGAGGATCAATCTCATCAATCTGGTTATTTTTAAGAGAAAAGTATGTCAGTTCGGGTAAATTAAGGTCGGCAGGTATGGCTGCAATCTGGTTATCATTAAGGTAAAGCTCTCTCAGTTCGGGTAGATTAAGGTCGGCAGGTATGGCTGCGATCTGGTTATTTTGAAGGTAAAGTATTTCCAGTTGGGGTAGATTAAGGTCGGCAGGTATGGCTGCGATCTGGTTATTTTGAAGGTTAAGGCTGTGCAGTTGGGGTAGATTAAGGCCGGCAGGAGGTATGGCTGCTATCCGGTTATTTTGAAGGTTAAGGCTGTACAGTCGGGGTAGATTAAGGTCGGCAGGTATGACTGCTATCCGATTATTTTGAAGGTTAAGGCTGTACAGTCGGGGTAGATTAAGGCCGGCAGGAGGTATGGCTGCTATCTGGTTATTTGCAAGGTAAAGGGTTACCAGTTGGGGTAGATTAAGGCCAGCAAGTATGACTGCAATCCGGTTATTTGCAAGGTGAAGAAATTGCAGTCGGGGTAGATTAAGGTCGGCAGGTATGGCTGCGATCTGGTTATTTGCAAGGTAAAGAGTTACCAGTTGGGGTAGATTAAGGTCGGCAGGTATGGCTTCAATTTCTTTACCTCTGAGGTCGAGGTTTGTTCTTTGCTCTATAGGCTGAAACTCCATAACTGCTTGATCCCAGCTGTCTGTGTCTTCTTTGTCTTCTATCTGCTCACCTTTACCTTTACTTGGATCAACATAAGGTCGCCCAGCAGGTTGATCAGCAGCTGCTTTACAATAAGGCATAAAAAACAAAGAAATAAGCATAAGTTTTTTCATAAAATCACTCTTCACAATATTCTCCTCATAAATTGAGTCTTTATCAATCGAATCCTTTATTACTAATATAAATTATACTGAAAGAGGGTGCTTCTTGTCAATAATATGACGATATCCACCCAGGGGCAGCGGCTTTATAAAACGGTATCGCAAACAAAGAGATGGGCAGGCCTTATGCATAAACTGCAATGCACGTAAAAAGGCTTTTTTAAGCTCTACTTCCTTTGAACTATTTTTTTACCTTAGCTGGCTTTACAAGCGCAATACCACCAATATTATCTGCGGTAATATTGAGATATGGACGAGTTGCTGCTGCAACTTGTCTGAGAGCATTCACGTTCTCTTGGCTGATGGCATTCCCACTCAGATCAAGATCCCTTAAATTAGGAAGGAGCTGAAGTATCTGACAGAATCTCTGAGGATCAATCATATCAATCAAGTTATTTGCAAGGCTAAGATTATACATACCTCGAGGTAAGTTGGCAGGTATAGCTGCAATCCGGTTATCATTAAGGTAAAGATATTCCAATTGTTGAGGCCAATTTTCAGGTATGGTTGCAATCCGGTTATCATCAAGGTTAAGGCGTCCCAATTGTTGAGGCAAATTTTCAGGTATGGTTGAAATTTGGTTATGTGCCAGGTTAAGATATTCCAATTGTTGAGGCAAATTTTCATGTATGATTGCAATTTGGTTATGTGCCAGGTTAAGACGTTTCAATTGTTGAGGCAAATTTTCAGGTATGGCTGCAATCCGGTTATCATTAAGGAAAAGAGCGACCAGTTCTTGAGGTAGGTTGGCAGGTAGGTCTGTAATCAAGTTACGTGCAAGATCAAGGAAACGCAGCCGAAGAAGCTTAAGGTTAAGGTTGTCGGGAATGGCTTCAATTTCTTTACCTGCGAGATCGAGATCGATTCTTTGCTCTATAGGCTGAAATGGCTGAACTGCTTTATCCCAGCTGTCTATGTCTTCTATCAGCTTACCTTTACCTTTATCTGGATCAACATAAGGTCCAGCAGCAGGTTGATCAGCAGCTGCCTTACAATAAGGTATAAAAAACAAAGAAATAAGCATAAGTTTTTTCATAAAATCTCTCTTCATGATATTTTCCTTAAAAAATTGAGTCTTTAATTAATTAAATCTTTACTACTAATATAAATTATATTGAATAAGAGGCTTCTTGTCAATAATATAACGATATCCATCCAGGGGCAGCGGCTTTATAAAACGGTATCGCAAGCAAAGAGATAGGCAGGCCTTATGCATAAATTGCAATGCACGTAAAAAGGCTTTTTTAAGCTTCTACTTCTTTGAACTATTTTACCTTAGCTGGCTTTAAAACCACACCACCAATATCCTCTGCGATAATCATGAGATTTGGATGAGTTGCTCTTGCAACTTCTCTGAGAGCATCAACGTTCTCTTGGCTGATGGCATTCCCACTCAGATCAAGCATCATTAAATTAGGAAGACCCTGAAGTATCAGCCGAAATTCCTGAGGATCAATCTCATCAATCTGGTTATTTTGAAGGTAAAGGTTTACCAGTTCGGGTAGATTAAGGTCGGCAGGTATGGCTGTGATCTGGTTATTTGCAAGGTAAAGGTTTATAAGTCGGGGTAGATTAAGGCCGACAGGTATGGCTGCGATCCGGTTATCTTCAAGGTTAAGGCTGAACAGTCGGGGTAGATCAAGGCCGGCAGGTATGGCTTCAATTTGTTTATCTGCGAGGTTGAGCTCAATTCTTTGCGCTATAGGCTGAAATGGCTGAACTGCTTGATCCCAGCTGTCTGTGTCTTTTTTGTCTTCTATCAGCTCACCTTTACCTTTACTTGGATCAACATAAGGTTGATCAGCAGCCGCCCTACAACAAGGTATGAAAAACAAAGAAATAAGCATAAGTTTTTTCACAAAATCCCTCTTCATGATATTCTCCTCAAAAATTGAGTCTTTATTGCTATTTTTATTACTAATATAGATTATATTAAAGGGGGATGCTTCTTGTCAATAATATGACGATAGCCACCCAGGGGCACAGGCTAAAAATCAGATTTTCTCTCGACAAACCAAATAGGCCAGAGTAAACTGGCCCCAAAATATCAACACATATGAGCAACAAGATCAAAAAAAGCAAAGGAGATTTTATGCCTAAATCAGAAGGCACACACAAAAATGTACCCTGGCTCTATCGTATCATGCCACCGTGCATTTTATCATTTGTAACAGCATTAACCTACTACCCTTCTTTGCATTACGATTTTCAATTTGATGATATTGCCAATATTCAAAAACATTTTCATATTCGCCATCACCAATTCAAAAACCTCTTTTTCTCCGGTTCTCGCTGGATCAGCTACTGGCTTAACTCAATTCATTATAGTATAGGCAAATTTGATCCCTTTTCGTTTCGTTTGGGCAATCTGATTATACATATCACCAATGGCATTTTGGTCTTCTTTGTGGTGCTTTATGCATTGTTGCATAGTAAAGGCCAACACTTTTTCAAACGCAATGCCATCAGCATTGCAACAGTAACTGCTATGCTGTTTATGCTCCATCCGGTGCAAACACAAACGGTATCCTATGTTATTCAAGGGCAGCTTGAAGGACTTGCATGCATGTTCATCTTGGCCATGATACTGACCTTTTTGCATTTCTGTTATAACGAATCACCGGTTAAAAAAATAGCACTTGTGTGCCTTCTGTTTCTTCTTGCATTAATTTCATGTGGCACCAAAGAGATCGCCTTTTTTTCACCCTTTTTAATCATGCTCATTGACTGGTTCTTTGTAGCACATGGCTCATGGCATTCATTGCGCAAGAGAGCTTGGCTACATGGTGCACTCTTCTTGTTGATCACCTCTCTTTATATGTATTTCCTTAAACCCTCATTTTTTACCGATATTCTTGGCTTTAAAATGGAGGTTAAAAACAATATTGGCAACATTATCACTGAAACCCCAAAACAGATGATTGGCCCTTGGCAATTCTTTATTTCACAATTTAAGGTGATTCTGCATTACATATGGATGTTCATCTGGCCATTTAATATCAGTGTTGAATATGATTGGGTGTTGGCTCGTCATTTTTTTGCTTGGGATTGCATATTTCCTCTTATGGCGTTGCTTGCAATCGGATTGGCTATTTTTCGTATACTTCTAACCAAACCAACCCACGTACTCTGCTTTGGCGCGATATGGTTCTTTATGTGTATTGCGCCCCGCTCGAGCATTATCCCCTCTCCAGAACTGCTGGTTGATTATAAAACCTATACTGCCTCAATTGGTTGGCTACTCATTATAGCCTGTGCAATCGTTAAGCTCATTGAATATGCAACAAAGCGATTTGCATCATCAAGCCCACTCTTTAAAAAACGTCAAACACGGCTGCTGTGTGCATCGCTCCTTATGATTCCTTTGAGCTTCATGACCTGGAAGCGTAATCTTGTCTGGAGCTCAGGAACTGAATTTTGGATGAATGTTATTAAAAATGCACCAGGTAAAGCACGTGCATATAACAACTATGGTGTTGAGCTTTCCCAAATTTATAAACAATATGAAGAAGCGGTTCCTTACTTTAAAAAAGCTACCCAAATGGATCACCACTATCCAGATCCGCTCAATAACTTGGCCGTCTGCTATTCACATTTAAACCAAATCGATAATGCGATCGACGCCCTCAAACAAGGGCTGCAGATCAATCCCTATTACCCTGAAGGCTATAATAATTTAGCCTCGTTTTATTTACGAAAAAAGGAATATGAAAAAGTAGATCGCTGCTTAAAAACAGCCTTGCAACTGCGTCCCCATTATGGCAAAGCATATTTTAATTTAGGCCGTATGCATAATGAACAAGGCAATGAGATGGCTGCACTTGAATGCTTTAAAAAAGCCTGCACCATTGCTGATCTTGATAATGAGTTCGGCTATAAAATCTATGCTCAAGCCGCTTTTAATAAAAAACTATATGCAGATGCTATCTGGGCATATACCAAAGCAGTTGAATGCAACCCCACCGATACTGAAGCTATGTTTACCCTTGCCAACTGCTATTACTTATCAGAACAATATGGTCAATCAGTCAAAACCTATCGACATATTTTAGCATTTAAACCTGATGATATGCGTGTATGGTATAATCTTGGAGAAGCTTATTTTATGCAAGAAAATATCCCCGAAGCTTATGACTGCTTCAAACATGTTGAACCTCAATGGGAACGTTTACCACAAGTACGCATCCGTTTGGCCGGGTGCTACCAAAAAATGAATCAACCCGACCGGGCACAAGCAGAACTGCAAACGGTACTCAAAACAGCGCGCGTACCTGCACATATTAAAATAAAAGCAAAAGAGGTGCTTGCGCAACTTGAGCAGCATTACCCACATATGCAAGCTGCAGCATTGGTGGCATAAACAGCCAGGGCGCTAAGCTTGTTGATTGAGCATAAACCTAGATCAGAACTCAGCAACCCATCCTTTTAAGTTCAATGGATGCAAGAAGGAGCCGTAGCCGCTATCTACAAATCAAACCAATGCCTAAGCACATTTTTAACATATGCCTCAACTCTGAAGATACTAAACTTTTCGCTGGTACTTAAAAACTCACACAAAATAGCCTCTCTATAATAAGCACATTGTCTGGCATCGCTTGTGGGATATTCGTGTCTTAGAAATCTCCCTAATAAGCCCATGTCTTTGCCTTGCCAACGATCTCGATCATCAGAGGCATACACCTCTTGCAAAGTAATATCATTGTCATTTTCAATGAATTCAAGAAGCCATTTTTTTTGCACACAGTCCTTAGGAAGTCGATCTAATGCATAAAACAAAAAAATGCAAAAGTTTCTTTTTAATTTCTCTTTATTTGTACCAAATAGCTCATTTTTTGTAGCATCACGATAATGCTCAAAATCAATCATAGTGATTTGGTTTGTTTCTTTGTTAACAAAGATATTTGAGCCACTGAAATCCCATACCCCTGCATATTTTGCAGCAAGCAAAAGCTGTGTGACTGCCTGTTTATCTAAAACAGTATCCAGACGTTCCTGTGATTCGAAATAGGTCTTTAGTGGTTCATGATTATCCAGTTTCTTTTGCAAAAAAATAAGATCCTCGTCCTTACATGAGTCGAGAGCATGTTCGTTCAAGTTGAGAACATAAGATACAGGAGGCTTCTCCAGTCTGTCCAAATTAAACTTATCAATTGCTTCCGCAAACCGTTGGCAATGAAACATTCTACCAGCTGTACCATACGAATCACCAATTTTTTTGCCATCAATATCAGCCTTTTTATAACCCACCTCATTTGCAAATATAAAAGCTGTATCAATATATTCTTCAAAAGCCTCCTTTAAAGTTTCAGGAGTATATGCTATTTCAGATTTAACATATGTCTCTACCATGCGATCGTATACATAACGACGAACCATGCGTGCTGGCATAGCATCGGAAACTACTTCTACCAGCCTTTCGAGTTGCCACCCCTGCGGCCTCTTGGATAAAAATGTTTGATCAAAGCAAGCAAAGAGATACTCTTGAACCCTCTGTTTATCCTCTTGCAAATCAACATACCCAATAGAGGTTCCTTTTTTGCCATTCTTAATGCTTCTTAACATGATACCAAAGCTGAAATCTAGGCCTAATTCTGAGGCAGTATAAAGAAATCTACTATTGGCACTGGTAATCTTTACGAGAAAATCGGTATTAGGCAATTCAAACACATGATTCATAGAACCGATATCCTCCGTATCTCCATAGTCATCAAAAAATCGTTTTGCAAGCAGAGACATATAACCAACATCGGTCATACATCCCTCTGGTGCGCACACAAGTGTATGTGCACCTGGATGATCTTGGATCCATTCTTTCATCTTATAAACAAACTCTAAAGGTGGGCGTTCAAAATGATTTTGAAAATTTTCTGTAGTTACTTTTTTGCCGTTAATGGTATCCATCTGTATTTCAAAGGATGCGCCACGAGCCGTAAGTAGGGATAAACTTATACAACAGGCTGTGGACCAGTACCTTTTTTTCATTATATAGATTCTGACTTTCATTTATGCTTTTTTTATCCATGTACATTCACTTTATTGCCATAGTTTTAGTTTAGTAAATTTTTAGGCAGAACTGCAAACGGTTATGAAAACAGCGCGTGTCTCAGCGCATATTAAAATGAAGCGCTCGACGGCTTAAAAGCCGTCGTATCACGCGAAATTCCGCCAAAGCTTAACCCGCCGCCTTCGCCACCAGGCTTCCAGGCTACGCCGAAGCGAGCGGCGTGGTTCTTGTCGCTGAAAACTACGGGCTAAACCCCGTAGTTTTCAGCGACGGCGAATAAAAGCAAAAGAGGTGCTTGCGCAACTTGAGCAGCATTATCCATATATGCAGGCTGCTGCATTGATGGCATAGACACCAATCTTGTTTCCAACAAGCTCAAAAACCCACGCTTTTTGTACACAATTCCCAGAAAGCCGGTCTAGCCTGTAAAGTGAAAATCGTCAAAAAAATATTTTTCAATCAGAATTAATTCATGCTTTTGACATATATATTTTTGCTGTGTAATCTATATAAGTATCAATAATACTTTTAAATAAGGATAATTATGAAAAATAGCTTGATCACCTTCAGTTTGATTGCTGCAATTACCTCTGTAGTATCGAACCCTTTATGTGCAGCTGATACTAGAAAAGTAATATGTATTGAAACAATGAAATATGGCTTCAACGTTCCATTTACTGATGAAACAACTATCAGACAGCTCAAAGAACAAATTCAAGAAGATGAGGGTATACCTGTTGAGCAGCAATTATTGCAAAAGAAAGAATGGGCCCGCACAGGAATCTTATTGCCAGGGCAAGTATCTATAGAATTAGAAGATGGTAAAACATGCGCTCATTATGATTTGAAAAATAATGACACGATAAAGCTTTTTTTGCAATTATTGCATAAACAATAGTTTCGTACAATTTGATTTTAAGGTAAAAGAAAATTCATGAAAAAATATAATATAATCCTATGTTGTTTTATAACGGCTCAGGTGGCCGTTGCAACAGAAAAAGATACCGATTTGTGTAACCTAGACACTCTTATGCGTCGAGATAGACATAAAAACGAATGCTGGACGGATCAATATGAAAAAGATGTTTGTAAGGTAGAACAAAGCATTATAGATGGCAACTATGCGCAAGTGGCTAAAGATTTGAATGAGATAAAAACAAGAATGAAGACCCTTGACTTTGAAGTATTTGTGAACTATTGCATGTATATCCCAGAATGCAAGCAGGAGGGTTTGAAGCTATTGCAACACAAATTCGGAGCACGTGCAAATCACAAATTGACCTATGCATTAGGAACTTGTTTGGATCCCGATAAGCCCAATAACCAGGTTTCTATACAGCAGTGGCGCATACGAACCGTGTTACATGATGCTGCTACAAGAGGCGATGTTTCTAAATTCGAGGCTTTGCTGGAACGTGGAGCCAATATATTAATTGAAGATGAGGAGGGGAATAATCCGGTTAACATAGTTGCTCATGAGGCTGATACGCGGGGTAGAGATATTTCGGTTACTCTTAAGCTATTAGAACTTGCACATAAAGCACATCCAGGTGTTATAACACGTAAAAGTTCCAATGGTAGATCTCCAGCTAAAGAAATACAAGAAAGTGAAAGCTCGGATCGTTGGCTCCTATCTGTTCACAGAAGAAAAGGTTCAAAAAAGAATCTCGATAAATATAAAAAAATGAGTTTGTTGATAAAAGAGCTCAAAACACGGGGAATATGGAAGAGCAACTGGTGTTCATGGTTCTCAAACATATTGAACTGAGTCGGCTAAAATTCACTCTGTTTGGCTCTTCATCTTAATCCATTGGCGTATGGTCGTTTGACCATCAGAAAGGTAAGTCGTGTCTAAAAAAAGTGGAACGAAACCTGGACTGCCTTGCATTTGGATATCTTTCATGCCATCCATTACTATAGAGTTATAGATCACATGCGGCTCAAGCCCTAAACCTTCAACTCCAACATCACCAGATAAAATATAGGCATCGATGCATAGAGCTTCTCTCTTTAAGAGCGACTCATACAGCACAACTTTGGTCGGCACCAAAACATACTTGCGCTCACGTTCTTTGAGATGTTCATACTCGTCGGTTCCAACTTTAAATTTAAGCAGTAAACCATTGGCCATATCATGTTGATTATTGGTCAAGATGGTATTTAATCGTAACTCCTCCTGCTCGTACCCATGCGCTGGCAAACCCATTATAGTTGATGCAGGATTTGGATGTTTTAAGTTGTAGATACGTTTAACACCAAAAACAACTCCCGGTACATTTACATTTGGTTGATAACTAAAATCTTTATGCACTAAGCTGCCAAAACCAATAAGTAGAAATGAAGGGTCTGGTTGCCCTTTTAACTGATCTTCTAACTCTTGCCATGTTAATTTTATGCTATCAAGATCACGCTTTCGTTTTTGCAGATCTTCCTGCACACATGTATGCAATATCACATCATGCAATCCCTGTTTAATCTGCGGATGTAATTGCTCACGTGCCATGTGCGCTTGCTCAGTAATATGAGCTCTACGCATATCTTTCGCCATGTGGCAATTTTTACCAACCACATATTTTGTTGAAATCTCTTGAGCATGATTCATCACATGATTCATACATAACATACCCATAAGACTCATGAACCAACCTACTTTATATCTCATATAAGCTTCCTTTATTCATCTCCCTATTCACCTATTCTCTTAAATAATCATAACAGAGTGGGTTATAAAAAAACAACAGTGTTTTTATTCAATAAGTAGTTACCCCTATCAATTTTTGACCCCAATACCATTTCAGATTAGACTGATGAGATGAAACCAGCCCACTGCTAATTGAGGAAATAATGGATAAACGATACGATCATCGGACATCTGAGCAACAGATACGTGATAAATGGCACACGCAAGAAACCTACAAAAGAGAGCATCATAAAGGGCCCCTATGGTCTATTGATACCCCGCCACCGACCGTTTCAGGCTCGTTGCATATTGGCCATATCTTTTCATACACACAGACCGATATCATAGCTCGCTACAAACGTATGAACGGCTTTTCTGTTTTTTATCCATTTGGTTTTGATGATAACGGATTGCCAACTGAACGGTATGTTGAGAAAAAATGCAAAGTAAATGCACATAGCTTAGGCCGATCTAAATTTATTGAGTTGTGTTTGCAAGAGACCAAAGAGGCCCGACAGGAATTCAAAGAGCTTTGGCAACGTATGGGCCTATCAGTCGATTGGGATTCCTGCTATTCAACCATTTCTGCGGCAAGCCGTAAATTATCACAAGCCTCATTTATTGAGCTGGTCAAAAAAGGTTATATCTATCGCCGTTATGAACCTGCATTATATTGCACTACGTGCCGCACGAGCGTGGCACAAGCTGAACTTGATGATGCACTTATGCCATCCTTATTCAACGATATCATTTTCAAAGATGAAGATGGTAATGATCTGGTCATTAGCACCACACGCCCTGAACTGCTACCTTCATGCGTTGCTATTTTTTTCCATCCTGATGACACACGATATCAATCACTGGAAGGTAAAAAAGCAACTGTTCCTCTGTTTGATATAGAGGTATCATTATTACCCGATGACACGGTTGACATGAAAAAGGGAACGGGACTGGTGATGTGCTGCACCTTTGGTGATAAAACAGATATTGTGTGGTATAAAAAACATAAGCTGCCCTACAAACAATCGATCGGTTTTGATGGTAAGTTTGTTGATCAATCCGGCCTGCTTTCAGGACTGAAAGTCCTTCAAGCACGCCAAAAAGTGCTCGAACTATTACAGCAAAAAAATCTGCTGCTCAAACAAAAGCCACTTGAACATCATGTGAGTGTACATGAACGTTGCAAGAAAGAGATTGAGTTTGTGATGCTCCCCCAATGGTTTTTAAATATCTTGGCATATAAAAAAGAGTTTATTAAGCAGGCTGAACTGATCAACTGGTATCCATCATTTATGAAAGCACGTTATATCAATTGGGTTGAAAACTTAAACTGGGACTGGTGCTTGTCGCGCCAACGCTCCTATGGCATTCCGTTTCCTGTTTGGCATGTAGAGGGAACTGATCAGTTTCTCGTACCGCCTATTGATGCATTGCCCATTGATCCACAAGAACAGGAATTTCCCGGTGAGATTCCAGCTGAATTTAAAGATAAGAAGCTCATCCCTGACACTGATGTTATGGACACCTGGAACACCTCATCACTGACACCCTACCTATGTTATCAACAGTTCAGCAACAGTGATAATGTATCATTTGATGCACCGGAACTGGTTACCTTTCTACCTATGAGCATGCGCCCGCAAGCACATGATATCATCAGGACATGGGCATTCTATACTATCGTAAAATTATGGATGCACAACAAACAGATCCCTTGGGAGAATATCATCATCTCGGGCCACGTGCTTGCAGATAGCGCTGATAATAAAGAGAAGCTTTCAAAATCAAAGAGTCAGAAAGCATTAAGTCCTGAACATCTGTTGAGTCAGTATCCTGCAGATGTGATCCGTTTCTGGACCGCGTCAGGCAATTTAGGCCATGATGTTGCCTTCTCTGAAAATCAACTCAAAATTGGCATACGATTGGTCACAAAGCTGTGGAATGCATTCCGCTTTATTCATGAACATGTCAGCTCAGGCCAATCGCATGAACAACCAAAGAAGTTTGGCTTGATTAACCAATGGCTTCTGTTTGAGGTTACAAAGACCTTTACCACCTACCAAAACTATCTTGAAAAAAACGAATTTGGCTTAGCACTCAGTGCCGTTGAACAGTTTTTCTGGCATACTTTCTGTGATAACTATTTGGAACTGATTAAAGATCAACTGTTTAATCCTGAATCGTATGATCATGATGAACTGTTTGCCACCCGATGGACATTGCATCATGTTGGTCTGCGTATCCTGCAACTGTTTGCACCCTATATGCCCTTTGTAACGGAAACTATATATGCCAACTTTGCTGAAAGTGAAACGATCGATTCGATCCATAAAACTAAATTTGATCAACTGCAGGTGAGCTTTGCCTTTGAGACTGAAGCAAAGACCATGGCATACATTCTGCAGGTAATTGGTCAAGTACGCAAAATAAAAACAGAGCACCAACTTTCATTGCGCACTGAACTGCAGAGTTTGACCATCTATGTGCAGGACGCACAGATCCTGGAACTATTAAAGCAACAGGAACAGCTTGTTAAAGGCGCAACTAAAGCTCAGGAGTTTTTTTATAAAGATGCACTGCTTACCCAGTCGGAGCTCAAAGAAATTAAAGGAGTGTGGCATGCGCATGTGATAGCCACACTTGATTAAAAAGGAGAAGAGATGATCTTAATAAAGAATGAACAGAGATTTACAGTCGATACAGAGAAACTAAAAGAACATGCTCAGATTGTACTGGACGCACTTGATTATCCTGATTTTGATCTGGGCATCTTGTTGGCCACACCAGAAGTGATACAGGATTACAACAAAAAGTATCGCGACAAAGACAAGGTTACCGATATCATCTCATTTGCCTACCATCAGATTGAAGCTGGTGATCGCATTGAAGCCACATCAGATGAGGATAAAAATCTGGGCGATATTATCATCTGCCCTCAGTATGTGCATGATGATCTTGAGCGCTGGGACACAACCTTTCAAGAGCGTATGGATATATTACTCGTGCACGGCATCTGCCACCTGCTTGGCTATGATCATATTGCTGATGCTGACTATGAGGTGATGAAGCTCAAAGAGGCTGCGTTGCTTGAAAAGATTAAAAAAACATAGAAATAAGCCCTTAACCGCCCACTTAATTATGCTTTTGGCACCTTCTGTTTTGATAAAATGAAAAAATCAGTTAATATATATGTAGTTATTTTATATATAACAAAAAACCATAGGATTTCAATATGAATTACAACCTAAGAATAGTGGCTTTGATATTAACATGTGCAAGTTTTCATAATGCAACTCTTCCAGCTCATGGCTATAATCCAAATCCCGACAGAGACCCCTTGACTGGACTCAATTTAAGCGAGGATGAAAGAGAATCGAATCTTCGTTTTTTGAAAGCTACTTGCGAAGCAGTAGAATTTAAAAACCGTTATGCTATAGTAGCAGTAGTCGCTCCTTTGCTTCCCCTCATAATATCAATGGTTAAAAACTATTGGTCCGAAGACGGAACAAAACAAATGATTGAGCAAAAATTAAAAATGAACGATTTCGCCCTGGAGCAAGCACAGTTGGAATTCGAAGCCAAAAAGAAAAAATTACAATCAGAAGACCCAACACAACAGATGATTGAGCAAAAAATGAAAATAAATGATCTCGCCCTGGAGCAAGCACAGTTGGAACTCGAAGCCAAAAGAAAAAAATTGAAAGTGGAAGATATTATGAACAACCTAGCCCTGAAAAATCATGCGCTCTCGCTTCAAGAAAAGGAAACAAAACTCAAAATTGTAGACATCGTGACTTCATTAGCACAGAAGGAAGCTAATGGTGAAGAGCTTGCCGACAAAGAAAAGAAGCTTTATGAAGTATTCAAAAACGCATTACAAACGCTAGCGCCAAAAGTAGACCCGCAAAAAGCAGCTGAAGCTGCTTAATGCAATTTTGATAAACCAATTTTGATAAACATTAAAAAAGTTTCTATACTGTTAGATTAAATATTTTTTTCTAAATAGAAGGACACAATCAATGAGAAAAAAAGCGCTGCTTTCCCTTTTGTTAATATCAAACATTAGTATTGCTGGAGATGGAGATGGAGATGGAGAAAACAGAGTTTTTACTTTTATACGCGACTTTTGTGCTCATGAAGACGTACAAAAGGGCACTAGTACTGCTAGGCAAAAGATTGTTTCAAACTCTATTTATCTTCCTCTTGCCATCATTGGCGTGATAATATACAAAAAATGGGGTTACAACAAAGATGACACTGGCAAGCGTGTGCGAATTAAGGAAGAAAATGACGGTCGTATTAACATGATTAAATATCTAGACTACGAAATCTCTCGTTTGCAAAAAAAGATTGATCTAGGCCCTGCCCTAAGCAAGGAAGAACTGCAAAACATTGAAGAAAAAACAAAGATGAGAAAAGTAATTGATAGAGCGCTTATGGACAGTCAGTTTAACCATTTAAAACCAAGTGAGCCCTCACCAGATGGCACCTTATATGAACAGGGAAAAAAGTTTTTTAAAGTACTTCCAGGCTAAACTGATACTGTTGTAATTTTTTTAAATTAGAAGCCCCAAAAGTTGTTGGGGCTTTTCTTTTTTTTACTGATGTAATTCTAAAACATCCGGTTGACGGAACGCCAATACCGTAATACCTATTAGATTTGGAATAGCAACGAGCGTAATTAAAACATCCATGATAACCCAAGCAAATTCAACATGGATCATAGCACCAAGAAAGGTCATGATAACGGTAAAGAGTACATACCAATGCACACCACGAAAGTTAGTGATAGATGCAAAGGTTTGCCTACCGTTAAAACTGTTACCAATAATAGTGGTTATTACAAACAATGAAATGCTCACTAAAAGCACAAATTGCCCAAGGGCTGGTGCGTGCAATTTAAATGCCTCATAAATAAGAGTGGAACGAAACGCTCCATGCTCCCACACTCCGGTCACTAACACAATTAAGCCCGAGATCATAGCAAGAAGCGCATCCGCTGCCATTGAAAACATGGCCAATATTCCTTGATCCACTGGACGTTGAGTATCTGCCATTGCATGAGCAATTGAAGAAGTTCCAACTCCAGCTTCAGTAATATACACTCCTCTATAGAGCCCACAGCGAATTGCTTGATAAACTGTTGCGCCCAAAAAACCACCAACTGGTGCTGCTGGTGTTAAGATACATTGCGTGATACGCATAATTGCTGCTTGCAGAGCAGCTATATCTTGAAACAGAATCAACAGCGCAAAAGCAATATAAAAAAAGAACATGATAGGCACTAACTTGCTGGCAACATTACCAACACGCTTTGCACCACCCATGAGTACAAAAAAGGTCAATACTGCAAGCACAAGGCCAGTAACCCATTCAGGAATACCTTCTTGGGCATATATTGCTGCTAAGGTATTGGATTGAACCATAGACCAACCAATAAACAGCAGTACCATCACATACATAAACCAGTAAGCAAAAATATTACTTACCTTTTTGAGATATTGCATGGGGCCACCTAAGATATGACCATTATCTGTTTTGATACGTGTGGTCATAGCAAAGACGACCTCAGTAAATTTAGTAACGGAACCAAAGAAAATATAAAGGAGCAACCAAAAGAGTGCACCGGGACCACCTGCAAAGATCGCTACCGTTGGGCCAACCAAGTTACCCATGCCGATAGTGGTGGACATCGCAGTGAACAGTGCATGGAAAGCATCAATGGTCCCCACTTCACCCTGATCATTATGGATCTTTTTGCGTTTCATGCCATCTCTGATTATTGAGATAAAACGTGGGAAAGCGCGAATTTGCATACATCTCGTTTTAATCGTGAGTATCACACTCACCAAGAAAAAGAGAATCGTAGTCGGAAACTCCAAAAAATTCTTAACTATATATAGTACATCCAGTAGATGCATTGAAACTCCTTTCATTGCTCAATTGTTTTCTTGGGTCTTGTTCGGAACTCCTTTGTGTCCCTTATAGATAGGATCTAACATCTTAAGCTTTTTTTGCTAAAAAAGATAGAGCTTGCCGCACCAGCTTATCAAAGGGAACCTCAATTCCCTTATTTTGCTCATTAAGCCAAGAGAGCGCATTATTGACTTCTGAACGTGAATAGTTAAGCGAACTGAGCACTTCAGAGACATTATGCAAATCCATAATATGCTCAGCGCCCTCAAATTGCACACCCGTCTTGAGTAGCTTTGAAACCTTATGTTTTAGTTGCACAATCATCTGCTCAGCCTTCTTTGCACCAATACCACTAATCTTGCTGAGCATCCCTTGATCACCCTGCTGAACTGCCTGCACAAATGCTGAACCTCCCAACTGCCCTAATGCAGCCAGTGCAATTTTTGGCCCAATACCAGAACAGCTTATTATTAATAAAAAGATGGTTTTATCAAGCTCTTTGGCAAAGCCATATAGGCTTGGCCCCTGCTCAGCATTCCAATGCATATGCACAAAGAGCTTTATCTTTTTGCCTATAATGCATTGTGTGGTTGAAGCCACTGTAACACCAAAGCCCAGCAGGCCAGTATCGATAGTAACTAATCCACCATCACAAGATGTTATCGTGCCAGAAATGGTATTAAACATATGCGTTCCTTGCAAATTTAAGGTAAATCAATCTAATCATTATGCCAGGAGTTGATAGAATTTGCAGCTGAAATTTGACAAATTATGTCCTAATGGTACAGTTTTTACTGAATTATACGCTGAAATGCGGGAATAGCTCAGTTGGTAGAGCGTTGCCTTGCCAAGGCAAAGGTCGCGGGTTCGAATCCCGTTTCCCGCTCCAAATAACTAAAACAGTGCATTCTTCTTGTGTTTACAAGCCTTCCTTCTCATTACCCCTATTTTATTGCTGTAGATACGAAAGATGCTCATGAAAAGGTACTATTAATGAAATCAATTATCGAGGAAGCATCCTCAATCACTAAGGCAATCGAAAATGCCTGGAAACGAGCTGATCAACCGGCTGAATTCTCTGTGCGTATTTTTGAAATTCCTCAAAAGAACATGTTTGGTTTTACCACCAAATCAGCAAAGATAGGCATCTTTTTTGAAGAGACAAAAAAAAGAGAACAATCAAAAGCTGCACCTAAGCAAAGACCAACGCGACTACCGGTTAAACAAGCACCTAAAAAACCTATTGCTGCTAAACCAAAAAAGGAAGTTGATCTGCAAGATCCTTGGAATAAAGAGATGGTGGCCTACACGCAAGATTGGCTCAACAGCCTATTCAAGCAACTACGCATCAGCAACCCTTCATTTAGTATCGATCCACAACGGTACCATTTAAAAGTTGCATTTGATAAGCCTATATTTGAGCAGGAAGATAAAAATCGCGCATTTTTTAGAAACTGTGCGCATCTCATGCTGCAATCGGTGCGTAATACATTCAAGCGGCCGCTTAAAGGCTTTAAGGTTATTTTAACTGTTAGATAACTTAAATATTAATCCTACTTTCCGCAATTCTTCGATACATTCGCATTCGCGCTTTGCGCTCCTGCGAATACTTACAGCCTACGCATAAAGCTTCCTACTTCGTCTTTGACTTCGAAGGACAGGTCGGCGCACAGGCAGAATGGGCGGAGTATGGGTTTATCCTACGTGGCTTTGAGGATAATCTAACCTGTTGAAGGAGACAGGTGTAACTTGCCCGAGCATCTAGAAAGTTTTGGAAAAGTTCCGCTCGTTCTGAGTGATTTTTCGAAGGAAAATCGTATCGAAGAATTGCGTAGGCGGATATATTGAAAACAAAGGTGATAAAAAGTGGAAGGTTTATGGAAAATCAAACTATCATTGCACAATGCACGCCACGTGGCAGCGGCGCAATTGCGTTGCTGCGTTTATCTGGTGCGAATGCACTGGACATTGCGACACACATAAGCAAGTTACCATCAGGCAACTCTATTAATAAAGTGCCAACACACACTATCCATGTTGGCCAAGTTATTGATGATAACCAACAATCAATTGATCAGGTCATGTTTTTGGTGATGCATGGCCCACGCACTTTTACTGGTGAGCACACGGTTGAGATTACGACACACAATAATCAATTTATTGTTGAAGCAGTCATTGCGCAAGCAATAAAACATGGTGCCCGCATGGCACAAGAGGGTGAGTTTTGCAAACGTGCTGTGCTCAATGATAAATTAGATTTAGTACAAGCTGAGGCAATCAATGAACTGATTCATGCCAACACTCAAATGGCTTTGAAGCAATCATTAGCTCAACTTGAAGGTAGCTTCTCCCATTGGATTGCAACTATTGAACAGGACCTCATTCAAGCAATTGCCTTCTGCCAAGCAAGCTTTGAATTTATTGATGAAGAGGATATGACCTTTGGCAAACAGATTAAAAAGATCATCGAGCACATACTTACCACTATTGCACAACTGAAAGTAACCTTTGATCAACAACAGCGTATCAGGCAAGGCATTCGCATTGCTATTATCGGCTCAGTTAATGCAGGCAAATCATCATTATTTAATAACCTACTGCAACAAAACCGTGCAATTGTCACCAACATTGCAGGAACAACACGTGATGTTATTGAAGCCGGACTTTATAAAAATCAAAACTATTGGACATTAATCGATACTGCAGGTCTGCGCCAAACAGAAGATATGATTGAAAAAGAAGGCATTGCCCGTTCACTCAAAGAGGCTGAGCTTGCTGACATCATATTGCTTGTAATTGATGCCTCTCGCACTATGCCTGAACAAGAATATGTTGTATACCAAGATATTCTTGTTCAGCAGAATCATAAGATTATCGTTATATATAACAAAACCGATCTGCCAATTAAAACTAACGTTGATCATGATGGCATGCATATCACCACAAAAAATAAAAAGCACAATCAAGCTATTGAAAAAGCTATAGAGCAAAAGATTGCAAAGCTACTGAACGCCATATCATCACCCTTCTTGCTCAATCAACGCCATTTTAATTTACTGCTTAACCTTGAGCAAAAGTGCAATGAGATACTCCCTATGCTTAATGATAACATTGCCTACGAACTGCTTTCGATTCATCTGCAAGATGCTGCTGCAAGTTTGAGTGAACTCACGGGAAAAAGCATTAGTGAGTTGGCAATGGATCAAGTGTTTCGTTCTTTTTGTGTTGGTAAATAATGCGCTGTCTTTTTATACCAACATGCTGTTGAATTGCTTTTTGTGTTTTTCAATATCCCTCCTTTTTGCTTATTTCTTTTTTTCTTAAATCAATTTAGCTTTTGTTAAGTATTTTTCTTGTCCATCCAGGCTACGCGCGAGGCTTCGCCGGACAAGAAATACTTAACGATCAAAACGACACCAGCATGCTGCTGGACCGCTCTCCCGCTCGTTATACTTACCTGCCCGGCGAAGCTTGCCGAGTCTGAAGACCCGGACAAGCGTAGACTGGCCACACGCTCTTTAATCAGTCTTCGCTAAAGCTTCTTCTGATAAGAGCTTTGGGTCAGGGACGAGCTATGGGATTTTGACCTCAAAATTCTGCAATAAAGAAAGCTAATTTGACTGATTATAGACAATTAACATCTAACCGAGCTAAGATATGCACCAAAAACACTAGAAGGGAGTTTTTATGAAAAAGTTATTTTTATGCATAATAAGCTTGTCAACATCAGTGTGGAATGTATATGGAGCAGATCAAGAGGTTGAGAAACAAAAAGAATGGTGCTTAGATAAGACCGAAGGCGTATTCTTTGGAGAAATGAAAAATGAGAAGATTGCATGTGATATTATAGGAAAAGTAAATGAGTATAGTGCACTACAAAATGATGAATTATTTAAAAAGGCTGAAGAAGGCAATCTTAACGCTATGGCGGAATTGGCCGATCTCTGCACGTGCAAAGAGGTTCCAGCCGTTGTTCCGATATTTTGGCGTAATGCAATAATAAAAGAATATACAAGTATATTAATAGCTCTAGCCCAAGAAACCTCCAATGATGTAAAGTTTTTCTTTCACCATGAACTAAAAGAAACGTGTCTTAACGCGAATCAACCCAATTATTCCAAGGCTTTAAACAAATTAATTTTATCTAAAGAGCTAGCCGAAATAGAGCTCAAAATGCAACTTAGAAAGGCTAGACGAGAAAACCTGGATAAATATATACAAGAGTTCTGTTCCTAACCCGAAACTCTTTTATCAGAAGCAGCTCTCTACTTCGACGTAAGTGCAAATGAAGACGGATTTTGATCTCAAAATTTAGGATGATTATAGACCAAACTTAGCATGAACAGCAGATTTCAAACAGAGCTGCCGCTTGCATTCCTTAAATAAACATAGTATTATTTATACATAACAGGGTCAAATCCGCTTGCGGTTTGAGAATAGAAAAAAACATGCATAATTTTATTAGGGAACCAAAAATGAAAAAACTAAAAGTCATACCACTGCTTTTTTTAATGGGATTTGTAATTAATAGATGTGAGCCTCTGGCAGATGATGGCGCACCAAAAATCAGCGAAGAAGACGCCAAAAGGTTTCCTATCTCCATAGAAGTTGCAAAAAAATACCTTGCTCATAAAGATAGAAAGCGCCACTTTGGTTATACATTGCTTGGCTCAGAAGGGCTTACTGTTACATCATATGACAACGATAAAAGAAGAGATGTCGTTAATCTGACGGTTAAGACAAATGAGCAAGTACGTGCAGGAAAAGGGGGCATACCGAATATGTCATCCTATCCAAAGGAAAAAATTGAGCAATTGTTAATAACCAAGATTGTCGCAGCCCATATTGAGTCAAAGGTAAGACAAAGGCTGGAAAATTTAAGTTTAATAGAAAGCTTAAAGTTAAGATTTTTTGGCACTCACCCTAACATGGAATCCTGTAAACCGATAGAAGATTTAGATGGGGGGTGGAAGGACAAGTATCGATCCCTAGACGATGGCGCAAAATGCCGTATGTATAGAAAAAATTGCTTGTATAATGCTGAGCTAGAATGCAATATTACAGTTCCTAGAAGAATTTTTGATGCCCTTGAAATGATGGTGGAACATCAAAAAAACGCATCTCAAGCTTCACGCGTTGAGGATAACAAAAGTGATATAGCTGCGGTTATAGCTTCAGAAAAGGCTTGTATAGATGAGTTATTGGTAGCAGATCAAAATAGTTCGCCACCTAGAAATGCCCCTCCAACTTCACACCATCAGGACAACAAAAGCGATATAAGTCAAGTTGTAACTCCAAAAACTGCTGCCGGTAATGCAACGCAACGCCCTCAATTTTGCAGAGGAGAAAGTTGTAGTTCTGCAGAGCGCAATATGTGTGATACCCTACTGAAAGTTTTAATTAAAAGTGGTGAGCACTGTACCATTCAAGAAAATGAAAATACAGTAAACATAGAATTCAATGTTCCATTTTCTAAAGAGCTTGAGGGATATACGCGGAGTACAGTTGCTGAGGAAATAAAACAACATGGCGACACAGGCCTACCTTCAGATAAAATTGCTGATATTTGCAAAAATGACACCTCTCGCATAGCAACTTGGTTTTTCTGGCAACATTCACATCGAAAAAACGGAGAAAGCGGCCAATATTTCTTTGGCAAAGATGGTAAGGATGGAGAGCTACTCCTTAATGCCTATACACCGAAGTTAGAAATAGCAGGAGAGTGTTCTTTATCTAAAGAAGAGTTTGAAAAGATTAAAGCGGCAGCAAATTAAAAAGTCGTCTTGTATTTTAATAATTTCATGGAATCAGGGATTTTCGCCAAGACCGTGCTTCGATATGCCCGTTTATTCCTTTCTTCGATACGATTTTTCTTCGAAAAATCACTCAGAACGAGCGGAGTTTAACCTGAGCTTGGCGAAGGGGAGCACAGGCAGCACGAACGGAGAATTAGGACTACTGAAATAAAGTAGTTGAAATGTATCCCTATTTCGTTTGAAGCTGGCTCGAGCCAAAGGCGAGTTGACATGCTTTTTAAACGATTAGAGGGTTCAAAGGGATCCTTCCCTTTGTGTCCAGAATCCAAAGGGGGTGACAAGACCCCGCTTTGGGCCCATCCGGTGAGGGTGCTAAGAAAATAGAAAATATAGAAAAAAATATTGGAAGAAAAAAAAGAAAGGATCCGATTGGACCCCTTCTATAAAAGAAATTATCAAAACACCTTTTGATACTAAGCGTATATCACCTTTATCTCACAACGACGATTTGCCGCCTGCTCCATACGATCACCCGTAATCACCTCATCATTCATCATCGCTGGCATTTCTGCACCGCGACCGACAACCTTAAGACAATCTTGCGGGATGCCAGCTTTAACCAACTCGTCACAAATACATTTTGCACGCCTCTCTGAAATCAACATGTTATACCATGGTTGACCTGCTGAATGGCAAGAATGCCCTTCAATAATAACTGTTGCCCTATATTCAGAGTCCTCTGCCAAGCGTGCTTTAACTAACCCAATGTTATGATCAAGCGCTGCACGTTGATCATCGGCAATGCCGTGGCGATCAAAGCCGAAACATACTGCCTTGAAACCATCTGTATTTTCAGTATCTTCTACCCAGGTAAAATCATAGACACCGCCATCATTATCTTGAGATGCAACCTCACTGACATCTAATTCAGTAGCAAACTCATCTAGCTCTGGATCAAATAAGCTACAGAAGCTTTCATCAGTCATAGGGATGTCGACCTCCCGGTTAACATCATTGTTGTTTGCTCCGCGTTTGCCACAGCCGGCGCATACTAACAATAATGCCAAACTCAATAGCATATGCTTGTTTTTTACCATTACCTTCCTTCCTTTTTTTAAAAAGAACACATACCAGACATCATACATATGGGACTTTAGCATACTTTTTTCTAATTTTCTACTCATTAGCTACCAGATCCGGTATAGTATATACAAAGGGTATATCTTAAAGGACATTTTGCTTTGTATATCATTAAATCGGATTTAAATACTATATGAAAAAAATCTTAATCAATAAGGCACCTTGGCAAATACGTATTGCGCTCACACGTGACAACCGAGCACAAAACATCTATTTCTCGGCTCCTTCTTCTGAACATTTGGAACGTTCATACTATAAGGGTCTCATCACCAAAGTACTCCCTGGCATTCAAACTGCCTTTGTTGATATTGGCCAGGAGCGCTCGGGATTTCTGCATATTTCAGAAATTGATCGTGATCTTGCCATTGAGAAGATCAGCAAAACAACTCAACTTGATGAACCTCGTCGTCCCATTACGCGAGAAAAGATCGATATTGCCAAAATCTTCAAAGAAGGTGATGACGTTCTGGTTCAAGTCAGTAAAGAGCCGGTTTATGAAAAGGGAGCAAAGCTGACCACCTGTTTCACCCTTCCTGGGCGATTTGTTGTGCTGATGCCCAATATCCCGCGCATTGGTATTTCAAAGCGCATAGAAGATCGAGAAGAAAGAAATCGATTAAAAGAGGTAGTATCAACCCACCTGCCTGAAAATATGGGTTCTATTATTCGTACCTCCTCTGAAGGGCACGACAAGAAAGAGATCATAAAAGATATAGACTATCTGCTTTCAATTTGGAACACCATACAAAAACAGTTCAAAACAGCAAAGAGCTCTGAAAGAATTCATGAAGATTTAGAGCTTTCATTACAAATTGTACGCGACCATCTTGATGATGATGTTGAAGCAATCATTACCGATGATCGTGATAACCAACAACAAATTGAACGATTTGTTAAAAAGATTGCTCCGGAGTTTGCTGATCGTGTGTGTTACTATAATAATCCCATCAACATTTTTGATTTTTATGGCATCCAAGAACAGATTAATAACGCATTAGAAAAAAAGGTTGAGCTTAAATCTGGTGGATCACTTATTATTGAAATCACTGAAGCGATGACTGTTATCGATGTCAATACTGGCAAGTTTATCGGTCGCAGCAATATGGAAGACACGATACTCAAAACCAACCTTGAAGCAGCAGAAGAGGTGGTTCGACAACTGCGCTTGCGCAACATCGGTGGCTTGATTGTGATCGACTTTATCGATATGGCCACTAGTACCAATCGCCATAAGCTTATGCGCCATTTTGAAAAAATGCTGCGCGAACAAGATAGATTCCAATCGGTCGTACTAAAAGTTTCAGAGTTTGGCCTTGTGCAAATGACCCGTAAACGATCTGGCAAAACGTTACAACAACAGCTCACCAACGATTGCCCCACGTGCCATGGTGACGGATTTGTCAAATCAAAGCAGACTGAATGCTTTGAGATTCTGCGGGAGATAGAGGAGGATGTTCGCGATCATGAACCTGGTGCACAAGTAACTATCTATACCGATCCAGATATGTTTGCCTATATCACTCAGGATCAGTACAATTCGATTCTGTCTCTTGAGAAGATGTTTCAAGGCAAGATCGTTCTTGAAAGCAAGGAAAGTCTCAAACCGGATGAATTTAAGGTTGAAACCAAGTAGCTTCCTGTCTTCCTCTCGCACCCATCAGGTACCTATGCCTGGCCTTAAGGCCCATTCTATCTCTTTTTATCACTTTTGTCACGACAAGCTCTTGACATTTGCAAAAAATACTCTATTATTAAATTTAATATTAAATCTAAAAAATACTATAATAATAGGTGGAAAATTATGAAAAAACTTATGTTCTTTTATTTACTTGTAATACCTTTCTGTAAAGCAGCCGATTTTGAGGTTATTCAGCTTGTCGGCAAAGATAAGGTCATCGTGTCAATTGATGCAAACTTGTATACCCATTCGGGGTTGTTAAAGGATCTTGTAAAAGATTGTCCAATCATTGATGGCCCAATCCCCTGCGATAATTTCGATCATGCGCAGCTCAAGCAATTGTATAATTTACTACTTTTTGCAAAAGATAGTGGCGCCCAAGATGATCTATTGTCAAAAGAGTATGAAACCATGCTTCCTGAGGAAATAGAACAGAATGAAGGTGCCATAATAAATTTGGTCAGCAACTTTAAAGACAAATTTTTTCCTGGCAAAGATGAATTGACAGTTGAAGATCAGTCCGGCAAGTTAACCGACTTGTATGAAATTGTCAGCTTCTTTACAGTATGTCCTGCATTGACTGCTATAGTAGAGTTGAGGGCGCAGCCAGAGGGTGCATTTAAACTAGAATTGTTAGAGCAAGAAGGCGAGTATCCTGATATTCCAGGCGATCTACAGGATCTCATGGCTAAAAGAATTGAGCAGCGATATTTAAACGGCAACTTTGCTTGTATGATCGTACGAAGTCCACTTGGCCCGCGTCTCCTAAGCTTTAGCAATATCTTTCATACCATTGGGTTTAAGTGCAGCGATACCTCCTGCTTGAGTGAGGGAAGAGGCCCCATTGAAAAATGTTGTTGTCACGCGATTCCATGCTTGATGGACAGAACTTTCATCTTCAAAGTGGACGCTTTTTGGAACAACAGTCCAGCCGAGTCTAAGGCCTGTAAATCCGGCGAGTTTGGAAAAGGAGCTAATTTCAACGGCAACCTTGTCAGCACCCTCAATTTCGTAGATAGAACGAGGGAGGTGATCATCTTTAATGAAAAATGAATATGCGGAATCGAATACGATGAGTGCATGACGATCTAAAGCAAAAGCAACTAGCTGTTGGAGCTGCTCCTTTGTAGCTACGCTTCCTGTGGGATTATTTTGTGAACAGAAGAAAAGCAAGTCGACATTTT
>SDBV01000864.1_pt1 | contig 44176 bp, 36 predicted proteins | sample 2277081 | NCBI WGS metagenome assembly SDBV01 (sample SAMN10402039, study PRJNA504765) | marine sediment metagenome | isolation source: marine sediment core GS10_PC15, 223 cmbsf | place: Arctic Ocean: Southern Knipovich Ridge | collected 2010
GCTGTTGCAGAAGTTCGTCAGCCGGCGCGGCGGCGGGTTGCTGATGCTCGGCGGCGCGGAATCGTTCCGGCAGGGTGAGTTTCGACGCACCCCCATCGGCGAGTTGCTGCCGGTGTACCTGGACCGTCAGCCGCCGGCCGCGCCCGATCGGCAGTACCGGCTGAGTCTTGCCCGCGAGGGGTGGCTGCAGCCGTGGGTCCGGCTGCGCGAGACGGAACAAGACGAGAAGAAGCGTCTGGAGTCGATGGCGGCGTTCAAGACGTTGAATCGCCTCGGGGGTATCAAGCCGGGGGCGACGGTGCTGGCCAGCGTGAGCGAAGAGACCGGCAAGCAGTTTCCCGCCCTGGTAGCGCAGCGTTTCGGCAAGGGCCGGGTGGCGGCACTGCTGATCGGCGACCTTTGGCGGTGGCAGTTGCAGAGCAAAGCCGATCGGCCGGACGATCTGGCCAAGGCGTGGCGGCAAACCGTCCGCTGGCTGGTGGCCGAGGTGCCGCAACGGATCGAACTCGACGTGCGACGCATGCCCGGCGGGGCCCCATCGCCGGTGTGGGGCCGGCCGGTCGAGTTACGCGTCCGCGCGTGCGACCCGCAGTACCAACCGATGGACAACGCCGGCGTGGAACTAACGGTTTCCGCGCCCGACGGAAAGCGACTGAAGTTGACGGCCGAGGCGGACGACGACCGGCCGGGCACCTACGTGGCGACCTACGCGCCGCGGCAGCCGGGGGCCTATCGGGCCAAGGTGCTGGTAAGCGCCCCCGACGGCAGTTCCATCGGCGAGAAGGAAGTGGGCTGGACCGCCGAACCGGCGGCCGAAGAGTTCCGCCGTCTGACGCCCGACCTGGAGCTGCTTCAGCGAATCGCCAAGGAGACCGGAGGAGAGGTCGTCGCGGCAAATCATCTGGAACGGTTCGTGGCCGACTTGCCGAACCGGAAGATCCCGATCACCGAGCCATGGGTCTATCCCCTCTGGCACCATCCGCTGGTCTTGCTGTTGGCCGTCGCCTTCCTGACGGCCGAGTGGGGCCTGCGGCGTTGGAAGGGACTGCCATGAAGCCACTGGTGCTGATGCTCTCACTGGTGTTCGGCGCCGAAGAAGCCCGGGCCGACGATGTCGATGCCAAAGCGGTTGATGCGAAAGACGTCGCCGCCAAGCAGGTCGACCGGCCGACCGTGTTGATTGTGGTCGGGGCGCCGGGTACGCCCGAGTACGGCCGGCAGTTTCAAAAGTGGGCCGATCGCTGGCAACGGGCCGCAGAGCACGGAGGAGCGAAGTGTATGCGCGTCGGTAATGCCCCCACGGCCGACCGGCCGGATCGCCAACGGCTCGAGGGGCTTCTAGCTGAAGAACCGAAACGGTCGGCCGGTCCGCTGTGGCTGGTGTTGATCGGCCATGGCACGTTCGACGGTCGCCACGCCAAGTTCAACCTGCGCGGGCCGGACGTCACGGCCACCGTGCTGGCCGAGTGGCTGGCGCCCTACAAGCGGCCGGTGGTGGTGATCGATGGTGCGTCGTCCAGCGCCCCGCTGATCAATCGGCTCTCGGGGCCCAACCGCGTGGTGGTCACCGCGACCAAGAGCGGCTACGAGCAGAACTACGCCCGATTCGGCGATTTCATCTCGGCCGCCGTCGCCGAGCCGGCGGCCGATCCAGGCAGTGCTGATTTGGACAGTGCCGATTTGGACAGTGCCGATTTGGACAGTGCCGATTTGGACAAGGACGGCCAGACGTCCGTATTGGAAGCGTTTCTATGGGCGTCCGGCCGGGTCGCCGAGTTCTATCGGCAGGAGGCGCGGCTGGCGACCGAGACGGCGCTGCTGGACGACAACGGCGACGGGCTGGGGACCCCCGCCGCCTGGTTTCGCGGGATCCACGCCACGCGTCGGGCCAAGGACGGCGGATCGCTCGACGGATCTTCTGCCCATCAATATCACTTGATCGCCAGCCGCCAAGAACGGAACATGCCGCCGCAGCTCCGCGCCCGACGGGACCAACTTCAGCGGGACGTTGCCAAGCTGCGCGAATCGAAAGACCAACTGGCCGACGAAGACGAGTACTATGAGAAGCTCGAAACGTTGATGATCGAGCTGGCGCGGTTGTACGCGTCGTTGGACGAATCCGTAGCTCCGTGAGCCGTTACTGGGACGAGTCGCCCGGGAGAGGTTGCGCTGGGCAAGGATAGTAGCCGTCTCGCTCCGCGAGACGAAGCTTCATCTTGCGGAGCGAGATGGCTACAATGGTATCATCACGATGCATACGGGCATGGGGACCGTGATGGAGTGGCCCGTCGCGCGGAGCACGCCGGTCTTGGCGTCGATGCGGAAGACCACGATGTTGCCGCTGCCCTGGTTGGCCGCCAACAGGTAGTCGCCGGTGGGGTCGACGGCGAAGTTGCGCGGCGTCTTGCCTTGGGTCGACTGGTGGCCGATCGCGGTGAGCTTTCCCGTGGCGGCGTCGATCGCAAAACAGGCGATGCTGTCGTGACCGCGGTTGGAGCCGTAGAGGAATCTTCCTGACGGATGGACCTCGATCTCAGCGGTCGAGCTCTGTCCGTCGAACCCTTCGGGAAGCGTGGAGACGGTTTGCAGCGGGCGAAGCGTACCCCGCTGGGCGTTGTATTGCAGCGCGGTGACCGTCGAGTCGATCTCGTTGATCACGTACCCGTAGCGGGCCGACGGGTGGAAGGCGAAATGTCGCGGTCCGGCGCCCGGCGCGAGCTTGGTCCAGGGAGGGTCGTTGGGGATCAGCTTTCCTCCGGCGGCGTCGAACCGATAGATCATGACTTTATCCAGACCCAGATCGGCCACCATGGCGCGGCGGCCGGCGGGGTCGAGGTTGATACAGTGGGCGTGCGGTCCTTGCTGGCGCCGCGGATTGACGCTGGATCCCTGATGTTGAATTGCGCAGCTGGCTTCGGCGAGCCGTCCGTCCGAGCGAATCGGCAGGCTGGCGATACTGCCGCCGCCGTAGTTGGCCACCAGCACGTTTCGGCCGCTGCGATCGACGGCCAGGTGGCACGGACCGGGGCCCTGCGACGACTGCTGGTTCAACAGGGTCAGCTTGCCGGACGCCGGGTCCATCGAAAACGCGCTAACGGCGCCGGTCTTCTTGCCGTCGAAGTCGCCCATCTCGCCTACGGCGTACAACCACGGCCGACTGGGATGAATCGCCAGGAACGAAGGATTGGCCACCTTGCCGGCCACCTCGGCCGATCGCAGCTTGCCGGTGGCGAGATCCAGCTCAGCCAGGTAGATACCTTGGCTGCCGCTGCGTGTGTAGGTGCCGATGTAAAGGCGGACCTTCCCGGATTTGCCCGGCCCGCGGCCCCGGTCCCCCGGCGCTGCGGCGGACAGCGTGCCGCAAAGAAAAAAGCCCGCCAGAAACGTCGCCAGTACCGAACCGTGTTTGAGAATCATCGCGCACTCCCCTGCTCGCCAACTCGTGTTGATGAACTTGTCCAACCGGGCCTTACCGGTCATTGCCCTTTCCACAGTCCGTGGAGGTTACACACCTCGCGGGCAGTGACGCCTTCGGCCTCAACGGGGAAGACGGCCTCGGGACGGTCGCCCGGGTCGAGATACTGGCGATAGTTCTTGCCGTCGGCCGCGACTTCGATCCATTCGATAAAGTGATCTTTCTCCATGGGATGGGCGACCGACCCGACCTGAACGCGAACACCCCCGGTGACTTTTTCGATTACCGGGACGTGTTTTTCCTGGGCCGCGTCGGTGGTGTTCTCGCCGAGGTGATTCATCGGCACGCTGCAACACACCAGCGTGCCGGTTGCCGGGCGAATCACCTCGACCGTGTTTCCGCACACGCCGCACAAATAAACCTGCGCTCTTTGGGTAGCCATTTTTCCTCTCCGGGTGATAGGTAGTTGAGGGAATTCGGGCACCGTAGGTCAGGGCTTGCCCTGACGTTTACTCCGTCGTGTGTTATCACTCCGCTGCGTCAGGGCAAGCCCTGACCTACGGAATTCCCGGACGCCCTCAGGTAGTTTGCCCACGACCGACGCCCGTGTGAGCATGCCTCTTTCGGGCCGCACGCTGCCCACCCGGCCCGCCGGTCCATCATGCCAATCCTAGGTTATTCTGGCGAGAATTGCGAGCGGTGGCTAGACTGGACGTGAAAGCAGTACGGTGGTATGAGAGTCATTCCCATGTTGTTTCTGGTGGCGGTGATTGTAACGTCGATGGCCCGATCCGAAGCCCTCCCGGGCGAAGCTCGCAACACGTCGTCGGTGTACGAGGACGAAAACGGTTTTCTCGTCCACACGGTCACGTCGCCGTACCAGTCCGGGCAGACCGAGATCAAGGTGCTGCTGCCCGATCAGCGGGACCAAGGCAAACGCTACCGGGTGCTCTACGTGCTCCCCGTGGAGCCGGCCGACGGTGAGCGTTGGGGCCATGGGCTGCTCGAAGTGAAGAAGAACGACCTGCACAACAAGTATCAACTCATCTGCGTGCTGCCCACGTTTTCGCACCTGCCCTGGTACGCCGATCATCCCACCGACGACGAGATTCGTCAGGAAAGCTACTTCCTGAAGGTCGTGGTGCCGCTGATCGACCGGACCTACCGCACCTTGGCCGGGCGTGACGGGAGGCTGCTGGTCGGCTTCAGCAAGTCGGGCTGGGGCGCTTTCAGTCTGCTCTTGCGTCACGGCGAAGTCTTCGGCAAGGCGGCCGCCTGGGATGCACCGCTAATGATCCAGCGGCCCGACAAGTACGGCATGGCGGGCATCTTCGGGACTCAGGAGAACTTCGAGAAGTTTCAGGTCTCGACGCTGCTGAAACGACGGGCCCCGATGCTCTCCGGCGGGATTCGCCTGATTCACCTCGGATACGGCAGTTTCCGGGAGCATCACCAGTCGGCCCATCGGCTGATGGATGAATTGAAGATTATCCACGAGTATCGTGACGGGCCGCAGCGAAAACATTCCTGGCACAGCGGTTGGCTGCCGGAAGCCGTGGAAATGCTTACCAGTGAGTTTCCATAACCCATTTTCTTGTGGGAGGCGTCTCCGACGGCGATGGAACGAGTCAACAACCTCGTTACGACGCTCTGCGTCGTAACGCACATCTTCGACGCTCTGCGTCGGCGAACTACCATAACCCGTTATGCCATAGTAGGTTCCGCTTCAAAGGCGGTAAACATTCGCCGAAACCGTTTGAGAGCGCGTCCCGTAATTGTGTACGAGGGCCCTCCGAGGCCGTCGACAATCCCGGATCGACGGGCTCGGAGGCCCATCGTACGGTTAGACGGGTTCGGCGAATACTTACCGGCGAGTTTCCATAACTCATTGTCACGTCAAGATTTACGCTCTGAAGAATCTCGCCTGCCGCGGCGAGACGAAAAACGCTAGACTGCGGCCCTTCTCTTGCCTCATTTCGGAGAGCTGGCGTGATGCTTCGTGGCCGTAGCTTGTGGGTGGGTATTCTGATCGCTTGGTTTGCGGGCGCAACGTGGCCTTGGCCGGCCCGGGGGCAGGTGCAACGATTGCCCGTCAACACCGTCCGAGACGACCTTCCGGCTGCCTACCATGCCGGGCCACACCGGGCGCCCGTCTATTTCGGCGGCCCACCGGTGGCCGAGCTGGCCGCGTTGCCGGACCGGCTTGGATTCGTCCCGTTGCCGCCGAGCCGCAGCCTTTGGACCTGGCAGCTTCTGCCCAACGGGTTGATCTATCCTGCCTACCTGGCCGGGAGTCGGGAATCCCGCCTGGCCAGCCATTGGGTCTACGAGCGGGAGCAAGGATGGCTGTGGGACGTGACCCTCGGCGGCCGCGTGGGCGTGCTCCGCTACGGCAATCAGGACCCCGCCTGGCCGGAAGGCTGGCAGTTGGACGTCGAGGGGGCCGCGTTTCCTCGCATGTCGTTGAAAGAGGACCGCGACGTGGTGTCCACCGACTTCCGTTTCGGCGTTCCCTTGACGTTTCGCTTTGGCCGCTGGGAATCGAAGCTGGCCTACTACCATCTCAGTTCCCACCTGGGCGACGAGTTGCTCGAGGACTTCCCGTCCACCGAGCGGATCAACTACGTTCGCGACGTCATCGTCTTGGGTCTGGCCGTTTGGCCCCACCGCAACCTGCGGCTCTACGCCGAGGCCGGTTGGGGGATGGTTCTCGACGGCGGCGCCGAGCCCTGGGAATTTCAGTTCGGCTTCGAGTACAGCCCGGCCGGGCCGACCGGGATCCTTGGGGCGCCGTTCTTCGCCGTCCACGGCCGGGTTCGCGAGGAGGTCGACTTCGGCGGGAACTTCACCGCCCAGCTTGGCCGGCAATGGCGAGGTCCGACCGGCCACCTGTTCCGCTTCGGCGCGCTGTACTTCCGCGGCAAGACCGATCAATACCAGTTCTTCAACCAGAACGAAGAGCAAATCGGGCTGGGGTTGTGGTATGATTTCTGAACGGCCCTCGCCCGATGGGAGGCGACGCGATGAGCAAAACTGCAAACGGACTGAGCCGCCGCCGATTTCTCGACCGGGTTGCGACGGGCGCCACGGGCTTGGCGCTTGGCGGTCCGCTGGCCTTCGGGGCGACGGGGGCCGGGTCGCCCATGAGTCATCGACGGCGCATCGAGAACGCCTTGGCGCTGAAGGCCACCGATCGGCTGCCGTTTGGATTCCGGTGGCACTTTCCCAATCGGGATCGTGCGCCGCGGCGTCTGGCGGAGCCGCAGCCAAAAAGGAGGTTCATCCGGAATTCGCGTACTCGCTCCACCAACAGAAGTACGGGTGCCTCTTCTCTGTTCATGAGTTTCTGGCAAGACACAGCGTTTTCCGGCGATCCGGGCCATTCGGCAACAGAGAAGAGGAACCCGTATTTCCCCTGCCTCGGATGCCAAGTACCCGAATTCCGGATGAACCAAAAAGGAGGGGTCAGGAGTCAGAATTTTGGGCCAAGCGTGGAATCCAAGTGCTGAACCCTGAACCCTGAACCGCAAACTCGTTGTGAACAAACACATTACGACTTCGCGGCGCAAGACTTTGAGGAAGTTTCCTCAATCCTGAACACTAACTGCATAACTCGGGCTAGACCACCACTCTTACGAAGGGGGGTTTGACCGGGACTTTCGGGAAGACTGGGCGAAATGTCGAAGGGCCCCGGTTCCCCGTTTCCCGACTCCTGATTGACCCGGCCACGGCGACTGCTATGATCCCTATAGACACCTCTTGATTGTCCGCGGTCCTGGCGGGTTTCTGTAGCATTTCTCTACTCAGTGAGAAAGGGTGTACGCAATGCAAACGGCCAAGCAACTCTCGGTCACGTTGGTCAACAAGCCGGGTCGACTCGCCGCTCTGTTGACGGCGTTGAACAAGGAAAAGGTCAGTTTCCGTGCCCTGTCGGTGATGGACACCGGCGAGCGGGGAACGCTCCGATTCGTGCCGGACGATTTCGCCGCCGCCAAGGAAATCCTCGAAAAGGCCAATCTCCGCTTCGACGCGGCCGACGTGCTGGTGGTCGAGATTCCCAATCAGCCGGGCGGGTTTCGCAAGATCTGCGAGCGGCTGGCCGCCGATCACCTCAACATCGACTACGCCTACTGTTCATTCAACGAGGGAGGCCGGGGAAAAGGAGGCTCCTTGGCCGTCCTGAAAGTCAACGATCTGGCCAAGGCCCAACGCGTGCTCAGCGAAAACGGCACCACCTCCCGCCGAAAGCAGCCCGGCCGCCGGCCGGCGTACGCGCGCTAGGGTCGAGGGATCGTGCTCTCTTGTGGGAAAGGACTGTGCTCCCTTGTGGGAGGCGTCTCCGACGGCGACGGAATCTGCAATCCGAGTGACCGGTGCGAGATACGCCGGTTTTTTGGTTCATCCGGGATTCGTGTACGCGGCCCAACAGCAGAAGTACGGGTTCCTCTTCTCTGTGGACGGGTTTCTGGCAGGAGACGGCATTTTCCGCTGACTTGACCCGTCCGGCCACAGAGAAGAGGAACCCGTACTTCCCTGCATCCGATAGCCATGTACGCTTCAGTCGGATGAACCGTTTTTTTCTTGTCAGTGTGAAAGCGTCCTCGATTTTCTCGGGGCGATGGTTCGCGGTGTGTCCCGGCGGAGCTTGAACGGCCACCCTTGGTGTGGTAAGATGGAAAACCCATCCGCAAAAACACCCACCCACCAAGGAGAAGAACCATGGCCCAATTTTCGCGACGTCGTTTCTTGAAGGGTTCGCTGCTGGCCGCATCGGCCGTCGGTACGCCGTCGATTCTCATGAACCGGGCCGGCGGGGCCGACGCCAACGATACGCTCAGCGTTGCCGTCCTCGGCGCCAACGGCCGGGGCAGAAGCCATATCGGCGGTTTCCAAAACCGCAGCGGGTGCCGCGTCACCTGCGTCTGCGACCCCGACACGAACGTTGCCCAGGGCCGCGCCGAAGCCGTCGCCAAGGACGGCCGCAAGTGCAAGGCCGTGGCCGATCTCCGCCGCGTCTTCGACGACAAGTCGATCGACGTCGTCACCATCGCCACGCCCAACCACTGGCACGCCCTGGCCGCGATTTGGGCCATGCAGGCGGGCAAAGACGTCTACGTCGAGAAGCCGGTCAGCCACAATATCAGCGAGGGTCGCCGCATGGTCGAGACTGCCCGACGCTACAACCGCATCTGCCAGACCGGGACCCAATGCCGCTCCAACCCGGCCCTGCGCGATGCCGTGCAGTTCCTCGCCGAGGGTGGCATCGGCGTGGTGAAGTTCGCCCGCGGCCTTTGCTACAAGCGCCGCAAGTCGATCGGCCCGCGGGGCGATTATCCGATTCCCGAAGCGATCGACTTCAATCTCTGGTCCGGACCGGCGACCTACACCAGTCCAAAACTCACCCGCGACCGTTTCCATTACAACTGGCACTGGCAGCGCCACTACGGCAACGGCGACCTCGGCAACCAGGGCCCGCACCAGACCGACATCGCCCGCTGGGGTCTGGGGATCGACCGGCAACCCGACCGCGTGATCGCCTACGGCGGACGGCTGAGTTACCAGGCCGAACGCAAGGACGACAACTACGTCGACGCCGGCGACGTGGCCAACACCGAAGTTTCGATCTACGACTACGGCGACAAGTGCATCGTTTTCGAGACCCGCGGCTTGGAGACGCCCTCGCTTCGCGGCGCGAAGGTCGGCGTGATCTTCCACGGCTCGGAAGGCTATCTCGTGCAAAGCTCCTACACGCGATGCACCGCGTACACCAACGACGGCGAGAAGATCAAGGAATTCGGCGGCGGCGGCGACCATTTCGGCAACTTCGTGGATGCCGTTCGCAAGCGGGACAAGAACGTGCTCAACGCCGACGTCCTCGAGGGCCACCTCTCGGCGTCGATCAGCCACTTGGGCAACGTCAGCTACTACGTCGGCGAGAACAACAAGGTGTCGGTCGAAGAGGCCCGCAACGTTCTCGCGGGCGTCAAGAGTCTCGACGACAACGGCGAAGCGCTGACGCGAACCGTCGAACACCTCAAGGCCAACGGCGTGGACCTCGACAAATACCCGATCTCGATGGGCCCGCTGCTGAAGTTCGATCCCCAGAAGGAAGTTTTCGACGGCAACGACGCGGCCAACGCGCTGCTGACTCGCGAGTACCGCGCAGGGTTCGTCGTCCCCAAGGCGGGCGAAGTGTAGGTCGGGTCGGGAGGGGATTAGGAGGTTAGGGGATTAGGGATTGGGCAGTTGGCAATCGAATCTTGCGAAGAATGGCAAGAACCTTTGGGGACCGAGCCTGTCGCTTGCGGCTTCGCACGGCGAGCACGAGCCGATCCATGGAAGCCTGCAAAACCAACGCGTTTCTGAGGACTTCACCGACGCACACCGATGCCCGTTGCTGGGGGATCGGAAACCAAAGCTGCTGGGCCGGCTGGCGCTGGCAGTCCGGTGGACGGCCATCCGGTTCATCGAGACAGAAAGAAGACAGAAAGGGGCCAGGACCCGGCCCCTTTTCTGCTCCCGAGCGTCAGCGTGGGTCCGGCAGCCAGCCTTCGTCGCGCAGCCTCTTTGCAATTTTTCGAATATGTTCCGGCTTGAATCGAGCCCGTTTGCGAGGGCTCCAGTTCTGCACGCCGGCAATGATCGCATCGTCATCCCGAGCGATTTCAGGCTTGCCCTTGACCACCCAATGGATCGTGGCCAACAGTTCCATGCCGTACGGGGTCTCGAATCCATCGATCAAACGATCGACGCTGTCGAGGCGCGTTTCCGCGTCGGCATCGCTGACAAGGAACTCTTGAGCGAGTCTTGCCGCATCCGGCAACAATTGGATTCTCGCCCCCTTGCTCCGATCGCCGTATCCACGAATGAAGTGGCCCTCCATCCGCTGCAGGACGTGGTTCAGATTATCGGCGTAGGGTCCGTAACTATGCTTGACGAACTTCAGTCGAAGTGGCTCACCGGCCTCTTGGAGGAAATAGGCCAGCTTCTGAATCTCCAAAAGTGAAAGCCGATAGCCGGGTACGCAGTACTTTTCGATGAGCTTAATGAACAATGCGCGAGCCCGTGTCATGTTGGCCCTTTCCGTGGCCACCGGCATCGCTTCGACTTCGGGGGCGCCGGACGGAGCGAAAAGCAACACACGGACGTGAGGCAGTTTGGCGAATGTTTCGACGATGTGAGGCCCCACCTCCGACCAATGCAGCCCTCCCATCCCGCATCCCAGAGGCGGCACGGCGATCGACTGAATCCCCAAACGTTCTACTTCTTCGATCAGAGCGGCAAGGCCTGCTTCGATGTCCTCGATCTTCGACTTGCCTTTCCAGTGCCGCTTGGTGGGGAAGTTGATGACGTACTTGGGATTGACCATCAAGCCGGTTGGCCAGATAAACATTCGACCGGGACGAACATTGCTTGCTTTGCAGGCCTTTTGATAAGCGCGAAAATTCTCAGGGAATGCCTGCTTGAACTGCAAGGCGATCCCCTTGCCCATCACGCCAACACAATTGACCGTGTTGACCAGGGCTTCGGCGTCCGCTTCCAGGATGTTCCCTTGGGCCCTCTCGATCATCGTTACCTCCTGCGCTAAGAATAATACCATGCACGCTCGACCCGGACAATCGGGCTTGCGTGCTGTGGAAATTCAGCCAAAATGGCCTCGACCCGGCCCTTCACTTGGTCGTTGATGACACCAATACCCCAAATGAGGGGCCACGAAAAGAATCGGTGAACCAAGAATTCCGCCTGCCGCCTCCGCTTGCGGTCGGGGAGACGGTCCGTATCGTTCCACATCTTCGGTTTCATCACGGACCAGTCAACCCTGTCGAGGTGGGCCAGGTCATCAAAGAACTCGCTCAGCGCCATGATCGCGTGGCCGTCGGTGAACACAAACGGCGTTGCCGACGACGCAACTTCCTGGGCATCCGAAACCAGATAGATCACCGGTCCTTGCCCCTCATCGTAGCCCTGAACGCTTCCCTTGTCAATCACATAGAGCATCGGACTCCGGGGCGCGAAGTAGAACGGCACGTAGTCGTGGATCACGCCGCCGGGGCCACAAGGCACGGGCATACTCGCCCGCTGGGCCTGGATACTCTGGTGATGAATTGCCTTGTGGGTCAAGCCGTCGTCTGGTGTCGTGTTAGGGGCGCAGATTCCGCCTCGTTGGAGAATGCCCCGCAAGTTGTCAATATGCGTGATGCGGAAGATCCAGGTTGGAGTCGATGCCATCAGCTCGCTTCCTGACTTCGCAGATCACGGATAGAAATCTTGATCGCGACTGCGACCCTGAATCTACCATGAGAGGAGGCCAACGGCAATGAGTTGCGGCGTTCTTTCGACATCAGCAGCACGACGTTGGTTGCCACTGGCGTCTCGCCAGTGCTCTTGTGTCGTTGCTTGCAGCCGGAAGCGACCAAAGAACATTGTGCGAGTTGCTTACCGTGACGCGACGCGGTATGCTGGGGCTCGGAAAGAGGCGTCCGGGGGAGTTGTTTGCCCTCAGTGGTTGGGCCGACCATGGTGTGCGCGGAATCGACTCTCGCTCTGGCTTGTCTCGGCCGTGCAAGATGCAAGCACCGGCCGAAGAAGCACTGGCGAGACGCCAGTGGCACCGGGCGCTAACGGCCGGGGCAGAAGCCATATCGGCGGTTTCCAAAACCGCAGCGGGTGCCGCGTCACCTGCGTCTGCGACCCGGACATGAACGTTGCCCAGAATCACAAAAGGGGTCAGGACTCATTGAAGCCGGTTATGCTTGGTGGTAAAGTGCCGTAAGGTCGCACACAACAACGAGTCCTGACCTATTTTCTGTCCCTGTCCCCAGGAATCCACCCATGGTCAGCACCAAAGAATGGGCCGCATCTCACGGTCTGTGCGTGGATGACACCGTACCCCCAGTCGACGATTACAAAGAGCCCTACAAACGCACCGCCGAAGAAGTGGCGATCCGCACAATTATCCTTCATTCCCTTGCTGCCGTCGGCTACGAAGTCGACCCCCACCCGATCATTGACTGGCTCAAGGATCAAGACGTGTGGGATCACGTATCACCGAATGAACAAGCCTTCCTCTGCGCCAGCGACCCTTCCGACCAAGAACGGAGTGATGCTCGATGGCGTCAAGAGGCCCAATGGGCGCTACTGTGGACCGTGCGAAAGATCGAATCGTTAGGTCTCCCAACGCAGACCTGCGATACCGGCAAACTGGTTGATGAAATCATGCCCGCACTTGGCGATCCAATTGATTCATTTGTCTCCTCTGCGAAACTTCGCCCGCCGTCTGGACTACTCGCTGAGGACGATCGAATCTACAATCTGCATTGCTACGCCCGGCAAGCATATCGCCAAAATGCAATGCCTGATGATTTGGTGTATGATGTCCTTTTCCAACGACACTACGCCTTTGAGTGGTTGAATGGCGATGAGGAATGGGATAGCGTAACCACTGACACATAACAAATCGTTCCACCGGAGTTGGCTCGCGTTCTGGTTTTTCAACGTCGTATCCTTCGTTCACGGTTTTTGGTTTTTCAACGTTCACTCGCGTTGGTCCGCCAGCCCGGTGAACTTGGACGTTAGACGGCGTTCAGATGCGTCATGGCGACATCACGGTTTTTTGAGTGGTTTCAGTTCGGCGCGCTGGCGTGTTGGGGATTGCTCGGCCTGTCACGGGCGCTTGTGCTGCGTGCTCGTGGAGTCGGCGTCATCGCGGTGGATCGGCAGCGAACGTTTTGGCAGATGGCGGCAGATACGTTGGCCATCGGGTGTTTGCTCGTCTGGGCCTACGAAGTCATCGCCTATGCGTGGTCCTTCCGCTTCCACGTGGGGTCCGAGATTTTAGGTCGGATCGTAGTGCAAAGCGTCGCCATCAAGACCGTGGGAGCGGTCGTTGTTTGCTTGGCGGTATTGATCTACGCCGTCGCGATCCGCCACCTTGGGGAGTCTTGGCGGCTGGGTATTGACCGAGCCGCTACGGGGCCGGTGGTCACGGACGGCATTTACCGGTGGACCCGCCATCCCATCTACGTCGCGTTTGACTTGCTGTTCGTGGGGACGTTTCTGGTGCTCGGTCGCCTGATTTTTCTTCTGCTCGCATTGGTCTGGATACCGTTGATGCATGCGCTGATGCGGCGCGAGGAGCGGTTTCTCTCTCAGCTTTACGGTGGCACTTACCGCGACTACTGTCGGCGCGTCGGCCGCTATTTTTCCTGGCACAGATAGCAGCGCAAATCAAAGGCCGTCTAACAAGGCGTTCGGCGGCTTAATCGCCGCGAGATGAACCGTATCGAGTGCCCGCTTCTTGACATCTCCTCGCCGACGTGGCAACATTAGGGGCTGCTGGAAGATAGGTAATTAGGCCAATTTGATTTCTTGTCAGAAGAAACGACATACCAGGGACAAGTCCAGTTTTTGCGAAGCACCCGAAGGGCCGATCCGGCAAATCGGACTTGTTCCCCTTTTTCCGTCCCCGATTCCTTGACGCCCACTGGCCACTGACCGCCACCGTCTACCCATCGCCCACGGGCCGCCGCGGTCGTTTAGAGGCTTGACGCGTGCGGGAGCCACCCGTATCCTCAGCTTTGTCGTGGCGTTGTTTCGCCGCGGCGTATCTTGCCCAGAAAATACTCACCCCTCGAATGTACGGGAGAACCAAGCGATGATCAGAACATGGACCATGTGGTTGGCCGTTGGGTCCCTGTTGGTGTTTTGCGGCTGCCATGTAGAGAAGACGACTCCAACCGACGTCGACACGGACCCGGGCGAAGCGGCTGGCGCCCGGGCGGTGGCCTTTGCGGTGGCCTCGAACACCGACGCCGATCCGGCCGCAGCCGCCAAGGCCGCCGCGACCCAAGCTATCGAGGATCTCGGCGTGCCGGCCAAGGGGCTGATCTTCTACGAGTACTATCCCAAGACCGTCATGGTTACCGTCAAGGAGACCGTCACCAGCGACGACGGCACCGAGGAGGAAATCGAGAAGGAGGTGCCCGATCCGGAGAAAGACATGCTGGTGCTGCCGGCTATCCGCAGTGTGGCCGGGTCGATCCCGGTGATCGGCTGCCGGGCACGCTCGCTGGTCAACGACGGAACCAAGCTCAGCGACACCGTGGCGGTGATGGCCATCGGCGGGAAAGACGTCTCGTGCAAGGTGGTCAAGGCCAAACTGGTCACCGACCGCAAGGCGGTGGGCGCCGCGGTGGCCGAAGGCCTCGAGGACATCGAAGACCTCAAGTTGGTGATGGCCCTTTCCGAGATGAATCTTTCGTTCGATACCGCCGAGGGCGTTTCGGTCGAAGACTTCATTCGCGGCGTGCTCGACGTGACCGGCAACGAAGTGACCCTCTTCGGCGGCAACTGCATGCCCAACGACTATCCCGATGACAAGGGCGGCGTGCAGTCTATCGACGACGAGACGCTCGAAGGCCACGTGGTGGCAATGGGGATCGGCGGGCCGATTGCCGTCCACGCCAATCACACCAACGAGTTCGCCTTGTCTGAAGAGACCGTCACCGTGACCAAGGCCGAGGACAAGTGGATCCTCGAATTGGACGACAAACCGGCGGCCGAAGTCTATCGCCGCATCCGCGGGATGAAGCCCGAGGATCCGTTCAGCGAGGATGGGGAGCATCCCATTGGGGTGATCGTCACGCCGGACGAGAAGAAGGTCTACCTGCGGATGGTGCTCGAAGAGGACAACGAGCGAGGTGCGTTGCTGTTCGTGGCGGCCGTGCCGGTGGGAACGAAAATAAAGATCCTGATCGGCGGTCTCGACGCCCAGGCCATTTTGGATTCGGCCGGGGAGGGGATCGCCGAGTCGCTGCGCAAGGCCGGCGACGCCGAACCGCTGGTGGCCCTGTTGTCCGACTGCTGTGCCCGGGGCGGGCGGTTGCGCAAGTTTCGCCAGTCCGAGGAGTGCGAGGTGAAGCAGGCCATTTTGCCGGCCATGGGCGAGCAGGGCGGCAAGTTTCCGATCTTCGGCTTCTACGCCTGGGGCGAGTTGGGCCCGATCGCCGGAGAGTTCGGCGGCCTGCCCTGCATGTATCAGCAGCACACCTTCGTCTCGGCCGTGCTGACTGAAACGAAATAAGGGGGCATCTCCCGGTTTCGGGGACAATGAAGAAATTATCTTTCAGTCCAACCGGGGGAGCCACGGGGGCGTCTTTTCATGAAAGTCTTACTTGGTATAATTACGCTCTGCCCGTCCATGGAAGACCTGGGCCGACTCGGCCGCTTGCAAACCCTCGGACGGCGAGACTCCTTGAGAATCTGCCGGGCAACCTGCTGGCAGGATTGAGGTAGGGTTGTTGGTAGTAGGAACTTCTCGTTACGGCGGGTGAGCAACCGATTGATGATGGGCGGACCTCCCTTTCCGGCATGGATTGACCGCGCAAGGCCCCTGGCGGGCGTCTTGTTGCTGATCGTACCACTCTATCTGGTCAGCGTGGTCTATTACGGCGGATCGCCCGAGACCACCGACGTCGGCTACCAACCCCAACAGCCGGTGCCCTTTAGCCATGCCCTGCACGCGGGCGAATTGGGCATCGACTGCCGCTACTGCCACAACACGGTCGAGACGGCCGCCCACGCCGCCGTGCCGCCCACGGCGACCTGCATGAACTGCCACGCCATGATCGCCACCGACAGCGAAAAACTGGCCCTGGTCCGCCAGCAGGCCGTCAGCGGCGATCCGGTCCCTTGGGTCCGTGTGCATGACCTGCCGGACTTTGTGTATTTTAACCATAGCGCTCATGTTGCCCGGGGTATAAGCTGCGTTTCCTGCCACGGCCGCATCGACACGAGGGAGGTGGTCTATCAGGCCAAGCGGCTGAGCATGGGCTGGTGTCTGGAGTGTCACCGCGACCCCGAACCCCACTTGCGGCCGCACGAGTTCATCACGGATCTGGACTGGGTGTCCAAGAGGGATCCGGTGCTGATGCAGAAACGCTTGCGCGAAGAGAACAACATCAACCCGTCGACGGATTGCTCGACATGTCATCGGTAAACAAGCCACACCACGACAGCGCCTACTGGCGGAGCCTGGACCAACTGGCCGACACGCCGCAGTTTCGTGCCTTTGCCGAGGCCGAGTTTCCGGCGGGGGGCGGATCGGACGGGATGTCGCGGCGGCGCTGGCTGCAGTTGATGGGGGCCTCGCTGGCCTTGGCCGGCGTGGGCGGATGCCGTTGGGAGAAAGAGGAGATCCTTCCGCTGAAGGACCGGCCCGGCGGGCGGATCCCCGGCGAGCCGCAACGCTTCGCCACGGCCATGGACCTGGCCGGCTCGGCGCTGGGGCTGCTGGTCACGTCGTTCGATGGTCGGCCGGTGAAGATCGAGGGCAATCCCGAGCACCCGGCGAGCCTTGGGGCCACCGACGTTTTTGCCCAGGCGGCGATCCTCCAACTCTACGATCCGGACCGCAGCCGGAATGTCCATCAGAGCGATGGGTCGAAGGAAATCGTTCGCAACTGGGAAGATTTCGCCGAGTTCGCCCGGTCGCATTTCGACGAACTACGTCAGAACCATGGGGCCGGTTTCCGAATCCTGGCCGAAGCGGGCAGCTCGCCGACGCTGGACGGCATGCGATCGAAGCTTCACGAGACCTTTCCCGAAGCCCAATGGCATGAGTACGAGCCGATCTCCCGCGACAACGAACGGGCGGGGGCCGAGATGGCGTTCGGCAAACCGTACCGGACGCAGTTGGCCCTGGACAAGGCTAAGGTGATTGTCTGCCTGGACGCCGACCTGTTGGGCTCGCATCCGGCGGCGGTCCGCTACGCTCGCCACTTTGCCCAAGGCCGCCAACCGTCGCGGAGCGACATGAAAATGAACCGGCTCTACGCCGTCGAAAGCCGCCTTTCGGTCACCGGGGCAGCGGCCGACCATCGGTTGGCGTTGCCGCCGAGTCGGGTGGCGAACTTCGCGTCGATCCTGGAAGAGGAAATCACTGCCCTGCTGAAACGGCCCGACGGCGGCAGTGAACCGAGCGGGGCTAGAAAAAAACCCGATCAGACGGGTCGGCCGATTCTTTTGTTCGCCATGGCCGAAGACTTGGTGGCCCATCGCGGCAGCGGGGTGGTCGCCGTCGGGCCGAGCCAGCCGCCGGAAGTGCATGCGGCCGTCCATCGCATCAACGCCATGTTGGGTAACGTCGGCCAGGACAAGGCGGTGACTTACACGGCCGATCCCGAGCCCCAGCGTCCCTCGCATTTGGACGCGATCCGCTCGCTGGTCGAGGAGATGGCCGCCGGCAAGGTCCAAACGCTGCTGATCCTCGGCGGCAATCCGGTCTACAACGCCCCGGCCGATCTCGGGTTCGTCGAGGCACTTGGCAAGATCGAGACCACGATCCACCTGAGCCTGTACCGGGATGAAACCTCGCGCGCATGCGCGTGGCACGTTCCGCAGGCCCATTTCCTCGAATCGTGGGGCGACGCCCGGGCGTGGGACGGAACCTACGGCATCGTTCAGCCGCTGATCGCCCCGCTCTACGGCGGCCGCTCGGCCATCGAGCTATTGGGCCGGATTCTCGACGGCCGCTGGCCCGACTCGCGCCAGCTCGTCCGCACGACGTTCGACCGGATTGCCGGCGAGAGTTCCGAGAAGATGTGGCGTAAGGCCGTACACGACGGGCTACTTCAGAACAGCGCTTGGCCGGTGGAAACACCGTCGGTCGACTTGACGTCCCAGCCCGTCGCCGAGGCCCGTTCCGTGCCCGAGTCGGCGGAAACCGACGGCCAACTGGAGATCGTCTTTTGCCGCGACGCGTCGGTCTACGACGGCCGCTTCGCCAACAACGGCTGGCTGCAGGAGATGCCCGACCCGATGACCCGGCTGACCTGGGACAACGCGGCGCTGGTCAGTCCGGCGACGGCCAAGGCACTCGGGGTGGAAGACGGAACGCTGTTGAAGCTGAAATACAGGGGCCGTGACGTGGAGATCCCCGCGTACGTGATGCCCGGCCAGGCCCCCGGCTCGGTAGCGGTCATGCTCGGTTACGGCCGCACGGCAGCGGGGCACGTCGGCAGCCGGCGGGACGACGAGGTCGAGCCGGTGGGGGTCGACGTGTACGCCCTGCGGACCAGCGAGGCCATGCAGTTCGATACCGGACTGACCGTCGAGCCGACCGGCAAGAAGTATCCGCTGGCCGGCACGCAGGACCACTTCGCCATCGACACCGCCGGCCGCAACGCCCGGGCAGAACGCGTCGGCACCTTGGTCCGCGAGACGACGCTGAAGGCCTATCAAGAGTACACGAAGCTTTCCGAGGAAGAAAGAAAGCACGTCGATATCACCGGGCACCCGATCCACCATCCGCCGCTGGAGTCGCTCTGGCAGGAGCCGCCCTTTGACGAAGCGGACCGTCGCTGGGCGATGGCGATCGATCTGTCGAAGTGTATCGGCTGCGGGGCCTGCGTGGTCGCCTGCCAGGCGGAGAACAACGTCCCGGTGGTCGGCAAGCAGCAAGTGCTCAACGGCCGCGAGATGCACTGGCTGCGGGTGGATCGCTATTTCAAGGGCGATCCCGACGATCCGCAAATTGCCCTGCAGCCGGTTCCTTGCCAGCAGTGCGAGATGGCGCCCTGCGAGCAGGTTTGCCCCGTGGCGGCCACCGTGCACAGCATCGAGGGGCTCAACGACCAGGTCTACAACCGTTGCGTGGGCACCCGGTACTGTGCCAACAACTGCCCCTACAAGGTCCGCCGGTTCAACTATTTCAACTACCACACGGAGTTCAAGGACCCCGACAACGAAGTCGCCAAGATGGTCTACAACCCGGAGGTCACCGTACGCAGCCGGGGCGTGATGGAGAAGTGTACGTACTGCGTGCAGCGGATTCAGGCGGTCAAGATCGAGGCCAAGAACAAGCGCCCGGATCGGCATATCGAGGACGGCCGCATCCAGACGGCCTGCCAACAGGCCTGCCCCACCGGGGCGATCGTGTTCGGCGACCTCGGCCCGCCCAAGCAGAGACCGGGCCAATGGAGCGAGGTCCGCCGGGCGCACCAGTCGGACCGGTGCTATGCCATGTTGGAGGAGTTGAACGTCAAACCGCGAACAAAATATCTGGCGCGGATTCGCAATCCGAATCCGCAGCTTGAACGAGACAGCGAAGGACATGGTTAGCACCATGGATCGCAAGAATCCTCGGCCATGCGACGCGGAGCGTCGGGGAAATGCGTTCCCACGCAGAGCGTAGGAACGAGGGACTGGTAATGATCGCATCCGACGACAACACGACCCGCGACCCGACACAACGGGCGCCGCTGACCATCGGCCGACAGGACCTCGCGTCGGTCACGGAGACGGTCTGCCGGGTCGCCGAACGGCCGGGCGCCTCGCCGGTGTGGTACGGGGCTTTCATCTTCTGCGCGGCGCTGACCGGGATCTTGTTCCTCTCGATCGGCTACTTGATCGTCACCGGCGTGGGCGTCTGGGGAAACAACATGCCGGTGGCCTGGGGCTTCCCGATCGTCAACTTCGTCTTCTGGATCGGTATCGGCCATGCCGGCACGCTGATCTCGGCGATCCTGTTCCTCTTCCGGCAGAAGTGGCGGACCAGCATCAACCGGGCCGCCGAGGCGATGACGATCTTCGCGGTGGCCTGTGCGGGCATCTTTCCCGCCATCCACGTCGGCCGGGTGTGGCTGGTCTACTGGCTCTCGCCCTACCCGAACCAGATGTCGATCTGGCCGAACTTCCGCAGCCCGCTGTTGTGGGACGTGTTCGCCATCAGCACCTACGGGCTGGTTTCGCTGATGTTCTGGTATCTGGGGATGATTCCCGACCTGGCCACGCTGCGGGATCGGGCCACCACACGGCTGCGGCAGATCGCCTACGGCCTATTCGCGTTGGGCTGGCGGGGTTCCGCCCGGCAGTGGCACGTTTACGAGCGGGCCTACCTGCTGCTGGCGGCCCTGGCCACGCCGCTGGTGCTGAGCGTGCACTCGGTGGTCAGTTTCGACTTCGCCGTGGCCCAGGTTCCCGGCTGGCACACCACGATCTTCCCGCCCTATTTCGTGGCCGGGGCGATCTTCAGCGGGCTGGCCATGGTGATCACGCTGATGGTGCCAGCCCGGGCGCTGTTCGGGCTGAAGGACCTGGTCACGCTGCGGCACCTGGAAAACATGAACAAGCTGATCCTGGCCACCAGTTGCATCGTGGGCTACGCCTACGGGATCGAGGTCTTCATGGCCTGGTACAGCGGCAACCCCTACGAACAGTTTGCGTTTATCAATCGGGCCGCCGGACCGCTGGCCTGGGCCTATTGGACGATGATCATCTGCAACGTGGTGGTGCCGCAACTGTTTTGGATCAAGAAGTGCCGCACTACGCCTTGCATCATGTTCGCGATTGCCATCCTGGTCAACGTCGGCATGTGGTTCGAGCGGTTCGTGATCATCGTCACGTCGCTGGGCCGCGATTTCCTGCCGTCGAGTTGGGGCCAGTTCATCCCCACACCGATCGATATCCTGATGCTGCTGGGCAGTTTCGGGTTGTTTTTTACGTTGTTCTTGTTGTTCTTCCGCTTCCTGCCGGTGGTGGCCATGGCGGAAGTGAAACAAGTGTTGCCGCATAAGGACCTTGCCGACGACGGCTAAACGTTTGCGTCGTCGTGCCGACGACGGCTAAACGAAGCGAAACAAGTGCCGTCGAGCCCATGCCGGCTAAACGAAGCGAACGAAGCGAACGAAACGAACGAAGCGATGTCCTCAACCGATACCACGCCGGAAAACGTTGCACCCCCGGAACAAGCCGCCGGGCTGTTGGCCGAGTTCGACTCGGCCGAGGTGCTGAAGTCGGCCGCCGAGCGGGTCCGCGACGAAGGTTTTACGCGATGGGACGCCCACAGCCCGTTTCCGGTCCACGGCATCGATCGGGCGATGGGCATCCGGCCCACGTTGCTGCCGTGGCTGGTACTGGGCGCGGGCATCACCGGGGGGCTGGTGGCGCTGTTGATGCAGTGGTATCTCAACGCCACCGACTACCCCTTGTACTTGCGCGGCTACCCGCACATCATCAGCGGCAAGCCGCTGTTCGGTCTGCCGGCCAATATCCCCGTCACGTTCGAGCTGATCGTGCTGTTCAGCGCGATTGCCGCTTTCGGCGGGACCTTGATGCTGACCGGCTTGCCGCAGTTTTCGCACGCCGTGTTCTCCGGCAAGCGGTTTCGCCGGGCTACCAGCGACGGGTTTTTCATTTCGATCGAATCGGCCGATCCCAAATTCGACGAGTCGGCCACGCCCAAACTGATCGAGTCGTTCGGGGCGACGGCCGTCGAAGTGTATCGCCAGTCGGCCGAAGGCCGCGACTTGCCCAAGCTGATCCCCTGGTCGCTGGCCGTGGGGCTATGTTTGGCCTTGCTGCCGCCGCTGCTGATCGCCTGGGCCCGCCAGGTCAACTCGCCTAGCCCCCGGATCCACCTGGTGCAGGACATGGACTTCCAACCGAAATACCTGACCCAGGCGGCGAGTCCCCTGTTTGAGGACGGCCGTGCGACGCGTCTGCCCGTGCCCGCAACGGTTGCCCAAGGGTCGCTCGAAGCGGACGACCACCTTTACCGCGGCAAGCTGGGTGACGCCTGGGCCACCACCTTTCCCCGCCGGGTGACTGAATCGATGATGCGGCGGGGCCAAGAACGGTTCAATATCTATTGTTCCGCGTGCCACGGCTACGACGGCTACGGACGCGGGATGATCGCCACGCGGGCCTTAGAGCGCAGGGATCCCGATTGGGTCACCCCGGTGTCGCTGCACTCGGGCGACGTCCGCCAGCAGCCGGTCGGGCAGATCTTCAACACGATCACCCACGGCGTGCGCAAGATGCCCGCCTACGGCCCGCAAATCCCCGTCGACGATCGCTGGGCGATCGTGCTCTACGTGCGGGCGCTGCAACGGAGCCAGCGGGCGAGCATCGACGACGTAGAGCCGGAAAAACGCTCCCAACTGCAATAGATATGAGCAAGACCGTGCAAGCCGATGCCTCCTCCAGTGCGACCGACCAGCGGAACACGCTGACGGGCATTGCGCCGGGCGCGTTCTGGACGCTGCTGGTACTCGGCGGCGCGGCCTTGGCGTTGGCTGCCGGCTTGGGATGGGCCCGCGACGACGGCTGGAAGTACTTTTTCCATGCCTACTTGACCAGCTACTGCTACTTCCTGAGCATTTCGCTGGGGGCGCTGTTTTTCGTCGCCTTGCAGCACGTCACCCGGGCCGGCTGGAGCGTGACCGTCCGCCGGCTGGCCGAGATGCTGGCCGCCAACATGCCCTGGCTGGGGCTGCTGTTTTTGCCGATCCTGGTGCCGATCCTGCTGGAAAACACGAGTCTTTACCCGTGGACCGACGCCACGGCCGTGGCCGGGGATGACCTGCTGCGGCAAAAGGCCGTGTATCTCGAGCCGACGTTTTTCGCCATCCGCAGCGTGTTTTACTTTGCGGTCTGGGGACTCTTGGCCCGCTTCTTCCTCCAGCGGTCGCTCAGCCAGGACCAATCGGGCGACGCCGCCCTGACGCTCCGCATGGAGCGGCTCAGTCCCGTGGCGTTGTTGCTGTTTGCCGGCACGATCACCTTCGCCTCGTTCGATTGGCTGATGTCGCTGGCGCCGAAATGGTTCAGCACGATTTTCGGGGTCTACTATTTCTCGGGGGCGGCGGTCGCCATCCTGGCCGCGATCATCCTGCTGGCGATGCTGCTGCAGGCGACCGGCCGGCTCACCTCGTCGATCACCATCGAACACTACCACGACCTGGGCAAGCTGCTGTTTGCGTTCGTCGTTTTCTGGGGATACATCGCGTTCTGTCAATATATGTTGATCTGGTACGCCAACGTCCCCGAAGAGACCCATTGGTATCTGGTCCGGCAGTCGGGTTCCTGGAAGTGGGTGTCGCTGATACTATTATTTGGACACTTGCTGATCCCGTTTTTCGGGCTGTTGCCGCGGAAAGTGAAGCGTCGCAAGGCGCTGCTGGGGTTTTGGGCCGTATGGCTGCTGGTGGCCCATTGGATCGACCTTTATTGGCTGGTGATGCCGAGCCTCGGCTTGCAGGGCCTGCCGCTGGGCCTGATCGACGCCGGCTGCTTGGTGGGCATCGGGGGTCTGTACCTTGCCGGCGTGGTGCTGGTGGCCGGCAACCGCCCGCTGGTCCCACTGGCCGATCCCCGGCTGGACGAGGCGCTGGCGTTTGAAAATGTTTAACAGCCGGTTTCTGAAAGTCGAAAAGAAAACGATATGACCACCCACGACGAACTGAACACACCGGCGATTGCCGTGGTCGGATTTCTTGGGGCGATTCTCGTGTTTGCCACGATCGTGCTGCTGCTGATCGTCTTCTACCGGGAAGAAGCCCAACAGCACGACGACAAGGATCTCAGCCGGCCGCCGTCCGAAGTCACCGACCTTGTCTTCCGGCAGCAGAGCCTGTTGGTCGGGCGATCGCGTTGGATGGACCAAGAGAAAGGGATCGTGGGCATTCCGATCGACCGGGCGATGAAGCTGGTGGTGGACGAGATCTCGCGGGACCCCGAGGCGGACAGCCCGGAGGCTCCACCGCCGGCCGATGCTGCGGATCCGGCCGAGTCGTCTGGTGTCGCGGAAGGGGGCGAAGATGAAGGGTAAACAGTCTTGCGCGATTCAGGGTCATGCGAGCAGAGATAGTAGCCATCTTGCTCCGCGAGATGAGGCCACATCTCGCGGAGCGAGATGGCTACTATCGCGGAACCGTGCAAGGTCATTGAGCCGTCCCGTTTCTCGATGCCTGCTAGGACTGCTTATGGGTGCCTGGGTGTGCATCGTCGGCGCTGAGCCCGCGGCGGCCCAGCTCAACCTGGACAAACCGAAAGAACTCGAAGGGGTCGGCGTGACGCCGCACCTCGATGCCCAGATTCCGTTGGATCTTCAGTTTGTTGACTCCTCCGGCGAGCAGGTGACCTTGGCCGATTTCTTCGACGGCAAGCGGCCGGTGATCCTGACGATGAACTATTCCGATTGTCCGCGGCTTTGTATCGTGCAACTCAACGCCCTGGTCGACGCGATGAAAAAGATGCCGTGGATGCTGGGCCAAGAGTATCAGGTGCTGACTGTCAGCATCGACCCGTTGGAGATCCCCCAGCGGGCCCAGTTGACCAGGCAGAAGTATCTCCAGTCGTACGGTCGCCCGGGCAGCGGCGACGGTTGGCATTTCCTGGTGGGGCGGGAAGAGAACATCAAGCGGCTGGCCGAGACGGTGGGATTCCAATACCGGTACTACGAGAAGCAATACGTCCACGTGGCGGTGTTGATGATTTGCACGCCCGACGGCCGGGTTTCGCGGTACGTCGACAAGGTCCAATACGATTCGCAGACGGTGCGGCTCTCCTTGGTGGAAGCCGCCGAGGGCCGGATCGGCTCCGCCATGGACCTGATCCTGCTGTACTGTCTGCACTACGACTCGTCGCGCGGCCGCTACGGCCCGGCGGCGATGAACCTGATGCGGGCCGGCGGGGCGTTGACGCTGGTGGTTCTCGGCGGGATCTTGTCGGTCTATTGGCTCCGCGAAAGACGCAAAGCGAAAAACGCCCCACCCCAGGAAAACTCGTGATGCACTGGTTCGGTCTTCTGCAAACGTTCGATCTTCCCGGCGCCGCGCCGCTGGCCCAGTCGGGCGGCTCGTTCTGGCTGCCGCCGCCCGATTCGACGATGGCCGAGTCGGTCGACGGTCTGTTTTACTTCCTGGTTTACCTATCGTGTTTTTTCTTCGCCTTGATCGCCCTGCTGATGGCGCTCTTCCTACTGCTCTATCGGCGGCGGGAGGGGGTGGCCCCCGGCGAGTCGCCCCGCCACAACACGCCGCTGGAAATCATCTGGAGCGTGATCCCGGTGATCATCGTGGTGGTGGTGTTCTACCAGGGCTTCACCGGCTACATGGACATGCGGCTGCCGCCGCGGGAGGTCTACGAAATCGACGTGGTCGCCCGACAGTGGAGTTGGCTGTTCGAGTACTCCAACGGCTGGGTCGACACCGAGCTGCACGTGCCGGCCGGCCAGCCGGTGCTGTTGATCATGCGCTCCGAAGACGTGATCCACAGCCTCTCGATCCCCGATTTTCGGGTGAAAATGGACCTGGTACCCGACCGATACACCAAGACCTGGTTCCAGGCCAAGGAGCCGGGCGTCCACGACCTGCTCTGTACGGAATACTGCGGCACCTCGCACTCCGACATGATCACCAGCGTGGTGGTACACAAGCCGGGTGAATTCGAGCAGTGGCTGGAAGAATCCCTGGCGGGGCTCGAGGGCATGGATCCCGCGGCACGGGGCAAACGGCTTTTCCGCCAACAAGGTTGCGAAGGATGCCACACCATCGACGGCACCGCCAAGACCGGGCCGAGTTTCATGGGGATCTTCGGCGAAGTGCATTCCTTCAGCAACGCCGCCAATCAAGTGGTTGACGAAGACTACATCCGCGAGTCGATTCTGGACCCCTCGGCCAAGATCCGGGCGGGCTACAAAGATCAAATGAACTCGTACAAGGGAACCCTGACCGACGAGCAGATCAACGACCTGATCAAGTTCATCAAGTCGCTGGGCAAGAAAGAGCAGTGATGGGAAGCAGCCACCAGTCAGCAACCGGTTCGGCACAGGCGACGGCGGGCGGGGTCCAGTCTCAGGGGCCCGGCGGCAGCTACCTGACCTATTCCCCTCACGTGCTGCTGGAAGTCTTCCCGGAGGAAAACCCCGGCCCGTTCTGGCGGCTGCTTTCGGGCACCTTGAAGCTGTTCGGCGACGGGTTCTATCGGTCCGTCCGCTCGGTGGCCCGGGGCGTGGGGTCCTGGGCGTTTACGCTCGACCACAAGCGGATCGGCGTGATGTACCTGGTGTCGATCCTTTCGGCGCTGGCGCTGGGCGGACTGTTCGCGATGTTGATCCGGGCCGAGTTGGCCACGCCCGGCGGGACCCTGCTGAGCAAGGACCCCACCACGGCCAGGAACCTCTACAACCATATCTTCACGCTGCACGGAGCGGTGATGATCTTTTTGTTCGTCATCCCGGGCATTCCGGCGGCGATGGGGAATTTCGTGCTGCCGATCATGCTGGGGGCCAGGGACGTGGCCTTTCCCCGGCTGAACCTGTTCAGCTACTACCTCTGGGTTACCGGGGCCGTGTTCTTCGTCTTCACGCTGGCCTTCGGAGGACTCGACACCGGCTGGACCTTTTACGTCCCCTACAGCACCAGCACCGACTCCCGCGTGCTCACCGCCGGGCTGGGGGCGTTTGTGTTGGGGTTCAGCTCGATCTTTACGGGCCTGAATTTCGTGGCCACCATCCACACGCTCCGCCCGCCGGGGATGACCTGGTTTCGGATGCCGCTGTTCCTGTGGTCCCTGTACGCCACGGCGATCATCCAGGTGCTGGCCACGCCGGTGTTGGGCATCACCGTGCTGCTGCTGGCCATGGAACTTCTGCTGGGGGTGGGGATTTTCGATCCCGAGTTGGGCGGCGATCCGATCCTCTTCCAGCACTTCTTCTGGTTTTACTCCCATCCGGCCGTCTACATCATGATCCTGCCCGCCATGGGAATCATGAGCGAGCTGATCTCCGTGTTCAGCGGCAAACACATTTTCGGCTACAAGTTCATCGCCTTCAGCAGCGTGGCGATCGCGCTGTTGGGCTTTCTGGTCTGGGGCCATCACATGTTCGTCAGCGGCCAATCGCCCCTGGTGAGCATGATCTTCAGCGCGCTGACCTTCACCGTCGCGATCCCCTCGGCGATCAAGGTGTTCAACTGGCTGGCCACGATGTACAAGGGCTCGATCCGCCTGGCCACGCCGATGTGCTACGCCATGTCGTTCATCCTGCTATTCGGGATCGGCGGGCTGACGGGACTCTTCCTGGGGGCCCTGTCGACCAACGTGATCCTGCACGATACGTATTTCGTGGTGGCCCATTTCCACTACACGATGATGGGCGGCGTGTTGATCGCTTTTCTCGGGGGGTTGCACTACTGGTGGCCGAAGATTACCGGCCGGATGTTCAGCGACTTGTTGGGACAGTTCGCCTGCCTGACGGTCTTCCTGGGCTTCAACCTCACTTTCTTCCCCCAGTTCCTGCTGGGGACCCACGGCATGCCGCGCCGCTATAACGACTACAAGAGACTCCTGCCGAAGAACCCCGAATACGAAATGCTGAACATGCTCTCGTCGATCGGGGCGGTCGTGTTGGCCGCGGGGATGATCCTGATCCTGCTGTACCTGGTTTACTCCTTGCTGGCCGGGCGCCGGGCGCCGGCCAATCCGTGGGGCGCCGCCTCGCTGGAGTGGCAGTGCAGTTCGCCTCCGCCCTACGAGAATTTCCCCACCGCCCCGACCGTGGGCGATCCGTACGATTTCAGCAACCTGGTCTACGATCCCAAACAACAAGGCTACGTCCCGAAGACATGATGACCGAAGCCCACAACCCGACGCCCGAGATGCAATCGGCCGGCGAGCATCCGCCGTCGCTGGCCCATCATTTCGACACGCCCCGGCAGCAGTACGCCGCCGGCAAGCTGGGAATGTGGCTGTTTCTGTTGACCGAGGTGCTGTTCTTCGGCGGGTTGTTCTGCGCCTACGCCGTCTATCGGGTGAACCGTCCCGAGATCTTCGTCTACGCCCACCAGTTCCTCGACAAGACCATGGGGGCGATCAACACGGGCGTGCTGATCTTCAGCAGCCTGACGATGGCCTGGGGCGTGCGTTGTGCCCAGTGCAACCAGCGCCGAGGGCTGATCCTCTGCCTGGTGCTGACGCTGTTGTGCGCGGCCGGCTTTCTGGGGATCAAGTACGTCGAATACGAGCACAAGTGGAAGGACGGCCTGCTCTGGGCCAGCCGGTACGACCCCAAACCACACGGTTCGGCCGCAGGGGCCGAACAGGGCGAGGACACCGAGCACGCCGAAGACGCCGAACACTCGCCCGCCGCCGAGGAAGAAGCTCCTCGAAACGTCGGTATCTTCTTCAGCATCTATTTCCTCATGACCGGCCTGCACGGGCTGCACGTGATCGGCGGCATGATCGCGATTACCTGGCTGCTGGTCCGCAGCGTCAAGGGCGATTTTGGTAGCCGGTACTTTGGCCCGGTCGACCTGGTGGGCTTGTACTGGCACCTGGTCGATTTGGTCTGGATTTACCTGTTCCCGTTGTTGTACTTGATCCATTGAACGCGGAGAATTCAGCCGATGACGTACTCTGCCGACGCCCCCGCCAAGAGCGACTCCCCGGCCGGCAAGCATGAAGGCCTGGCCCACGTGATGCCGGTGCCGGTGCTGTTGGCCGTGTTCGGCGCGCTGATGGTGCTGACCGTGTTGACGGTCGCCGTCTCCCAGCCGAAGATCGAGTTAGGCAATTGGAGTCTGGAACTCGACTTCGGCGGTTGGCACCTGGCCATCGCCATGGCCATCGCCACGCTGAAGGCCACCTTGGTCGCGCTGTATTTCATGCACCTCCGCTACGACCATCCCTTCAACGCGGTAATATTCCTCACCGCCCTGTTATTCCTGGGGCTGTTTCTCTCTCTGATCATGCTCGACACGATCCAGTACCAGCCGGACATCGACGCCATCCGAATCCCTTGATTCTTCATCGTTCATAATTCATAATTTATAATTCATCCTTCCTGACCCACCCCCCAACGCATTGGAGATCCTGCCATGAAACGTCGTGAAATGCTGGCCGCCAGCGGGGCCGCGGTGCTCGGGTTGTCGACCTTCCCGCTGGGCTGGACGGCGGCCGCCGAAAAGAAAAAGCAAAGACTGCTCTACTTCACCCGTAGCGCCGGGTTCGAACACAGCGTCGTCAAACGCCAAGGCGACGAGTTGGGCTTCTCGGAAAAGACGCTCACCGAGATGGGCCGGCGGGCCGGCTTCGAGGTCGAGTGTACCAAGGACGGCAGCGTGTTCGACGGCGACCTGGACCGCTACGACTGCATCGCCTTCTACACCTCCGGCGATCTGACCAAGCCCAAGCCGGGCCAGGGGCCGCCGATGTCGTCGGCGGGCAAGCAGAAGCTGTTGGAGGCGGTGGCCGCCGGCAAGGGATTCGTGGGACTGCATGCCGCCACCGACTCCTTCCAGAGCGGCGGGATCGATCCGTACATCGCCATGCTGGGCGGCGAGTTCGTCTCCCACGGACCGCAACAGGAGGCCACCGTGACGGTCGTCTCGCCGAAGTTTCCCGGCGTCGGCAGTCCCAAATCGCTCACCTTGCGAGAAGAGTGGTACGCCCTGGAGAAGTTTGCCGAGAACCTGCACGTGATTCTGGTCCAAGAGACGGCGGGCATGCAGGGCGGCCAATACCAGCGTCCGCCCTTCCCGGCCACCTGGGCCCGCAGCCACGAAAAGGGCCGCGTGTTCTACACCTCCTTCGGCCACCGCGAGGACGTCTGGACCAACCCGGCGGTCCAGTCGATCATGCTCGGCGGCATCGCCTGGACGATGGGCAACGTCGAGGCCGACGTCACGCCCAACATCGACCGGGTCACGCCGAAGGCGAACCAGTTGAAGAATTGAGGATTCCGAGCAACCGTGTTGTGGGAGGCGTCTCCGACGGCGATTGAACCCGTTCTGATCAAAGCCGATCAAACCCGGGATCGATTGCGATCGCCGTCGGAGACGCCTCCCACAATACAGCCGTCGGAGACGTCTCCCACAATACAGCCGTCGGAGACGCCTCCCACAAGAAAACGGGATCATCTGCTCGTGTCTATCGAGTCCTTGCCCTTTCTCATGTGAAGCTCCTCGGCAAGCTCCCGGGCAACGGCTTCGCTGGCCTTCCGCTCAGAGAGGTTCGTATCCTCTTGGGGATCGTTCTGGTGGTCGTAGAGCATCCGGGCGAGGAAATCGCCGCCCGGTGCGGTGTACTCGGTGAACCGGTACTTGTCCGTGCGAATCGTGTCTGCGTTGCGGTAACGGCCGACGGCCGCTGGCTTCCACTTCTGGGCCGGGTTGTTCATCAGCGGCACGAAGCTCCGGCCTTGCAGATGGCCGGGGGCGGGAAGACCGGCCAGTTCGCAGAGCGAGGGATAGATGTCGATGAACTCCGTCAGGCCGCCGGTCTTCACGCCGCCGGCGATTGCGGGTGCCTTGACGATCAGCGGAGCGTGCATCGAGGTCTCGAAACAGCAGTGCTTGCACCAGAGTGTGTGCTCGCCCAGGTTCCAGCCGTGATCGCCCCACAGGATCACGATCGTCTCGTCGGCCAGGCCGAGACGCTGAAGTTCGTCCAGCAGTTTGCCGATCTGGGCGTCGGTGTAGCTGACGCAGGCGTAGTAACCCCGTATCAAAGTCAGCGCCAGTTCGTCCGGCAGCGGCCCCTTGCCGGGCACGCCGGCGTAGGACCGCAGTTCACCCCAACTGTGGATCGCTGCGTTCGGTGCGTCTTTCGGACGGTGGTAGGTCTCGGGCAGGCGAATCCGGTCCCGGTCGTACAAGTCCCAATACTTCTTAGGAGCGATGAACGGCAGGTGCGGTTTGAAGAAACCGACCGCCAGGAAGAACGGCTCGTCTCGGCGGGCGAGCCGCCGCAAGTCGCGGATGGATTTCTCGGCCACCTGCCCATCGGCATAGGCGTCATCCGGCACGTCGGCGGCTTCGAACGCCGGGCCGCGCCCTCGCCGGCCAAGCTGCTTCGACCTTCTTTCATGAACGGCCCTGTTTTCGGCGAGTTGATAAGCGGACACGCCCCGGGGACGCCAGGCCGGTTCGGACCAGCCTTCGGCGTTGTCTTGGGGGTGATGGAAGACCTTGCCGTTGGAGATCGTGTAGTAGCCGTGCTGCTTGAAGTGCGTGTTGAGCGTCCTGATGCCGGCCGCATCCTTCTCGGCCCAGGCAAGGTAGTTGACGAACCGATTGGGCGACGGCCGGATGCCGCTCATCAGGCTGGCTCGCGACGCTCCGCACGTCGGCACCATGCAGTAAGCCCGTCGAAAGACGGTCCCTTGCGACGCCAGCCGGTCGATGTTCGGCGAGTGCATCCCTTCCACGCCGTAGCAGCCAAGCTGGGGTCGCAGATCGTCTACGGCGATAAACAGGACGTTGGGGCGCCGGTCGGCCCCGAATGCTGCTGCGCACGAGACAAAGACACAGAAGCCGAACACGAAACTTCGGAACATGGCGATTTCTCCCATCTCGACTTGCTTCAGGCGGTACGTCATGATTCTACCGAAGTCGGCACCTTTTGGAAAGCAGCGCCATTGACTACCGAGAAACAGCGGAGTATCTTGCGATCATCGTACCGGACCGGGCTGATTGAGGGTGTCCGTAGGTCAGGGCTTGCCCTGACGCATCGTAGTGGTGACGCGCGACCCGCGATGCGTCAGGGCAAGCCCTGACCTACGGGGATTCCTGCTTTCCAAATTCCACGACGTTCCAGGAGACAGACATGAGCAAGACCGAGGAAAACCTGAAAGCCGCCTTCGCGGGCGAGTCGCAGGCGAGGAACAAATACACCTACTTTGCCAAGGTAGCCGGGAAGGAAGGCTACCACTACATCGCCAAAGTGTTCGAGGAAGCGGCCAATAACGAGATGCGGCACGCCAAAGATGAACTCGCCCTGCTGGGAGGCATTGCAGATACGAAGGCGAACCTGAAAGAGGCCATCGAAGGAGAGCATTACGAGACGACTCAAATGTATCCCGCCTTCGCAAAAGAAGCCGAAGAAGAAGGCAACGCCGAGGCCGCCAGACTATTCAAGCAGATTGCCAAGATCGAGAAGCATCACGAACTCCGATATCGCAAGCTGTTGGAGATGGTCGAAAACGGCACCGTCTACAAGAGGGAGCAGCCGATCCGATGGAAATGCAGTGTGTGTGGCTACGTCCATGAGGCAACGGAGCCGCCGGCCAAATGCCCGGCGTGCAAGCATCCCAAGGAATACTACGAGCCGGAGTCGATGGCGTTTTGAGCGACGGCATTCGCGGTCGGAACAATGAATCAGACGCCAATGCGGGCGGTTGGCTGCTACCGTGGCTTTACTTGCGCAACGCCATATGTCACAATGCCGGTCAGCATCACTGCTGAGATCACTGCCCAGAGCACTGTCGAGATCACTGCCCAGAGCACTGCCGAGATCACTGTCGAGATCACTGTCGACCCAGGGAGAATTGCACTATGTTCAACGCACTTACACTGATCGTGGTTTCGGCCCCGTTGCTTGCGGCGGGCCCGGAAACGTCGGGGGTCGTCTCCGGCGAACTGAAGCTGTGGCATCGCGTGACGATCACGTTCAGCGGGCCCGAGACGGGGGAAACGGCCGAACCGAATCCGTTTCGCGACTATCGCTTGAACGTCACGTTCTCCCACGGCGACCTACGTTACGTGGTGCCCGGCTTCTATGCGGCCGACGGCGACGCGGGCGAAAGCGGCGCTGAAAAAGGAAATCGCTGGCGGGTTCACTTCGCGCCGGACCGGACCGGCACGTGGACCTACAAGGCCTCGTTCCGCACCGGAGGAGACGTGGCCGTCGGTACTCGACCGGACGACGGAGAACCCACGGCGTTCGACGGCGCCGCCGGACGGTTCATCGTCGAAGCCAGCGACAAGACCGGCCGCGATCATCGGGCCAAGGGGCGGTTGAGGTACGTGGGCGAGCATTACCTGCAATTCGCCGCCACCGGCGAGTTCTTCATCAAGGGCGGGGCCGACAGTCCGGAAAACTTCCTCGCCTGCGCCGACTTCGACGGCACCGTCCGTGCGGGAGGAAAAGAGCCCCGCAAGGGAGAGGCGCTTCCCAAGGGCCTGCACAAATACGAGGCCCACGCCGGCGACTGGCGAGAGGGGGACCCCGTTTGGCGCGGCGGCCGGGGCAAAGGCATCATCGGGGCGCTGAATTACCTGGCTTCCCGGGGCATGAACAGCGTCTACTTCCTGACCATGAACGTCGGCGGCGACGGCAAGGACGTCTGGCCCTGGATCGGTCCGCAGACGCCGGACCGCTTCGATTGCAGCAAGCTCGACCAATGGGAAATCGTGCTGGCACACATGGACCGCGTGGGGATTCTGCTGCACGTGATCACGCAAGAGACCGAAAACGATCAGCTCCTCGACGGCGGCGACTTGGGTTGGCAGCGGAAACTCTACTACCGCGAGTTGATCGCGCGGTTCGCCCATCACCCGGCGGTAGTCTGGAACCTGGGCGAGGAGAACACGAACACCGACGAGCAACGCAAGGATTTCTCCAAGTACCTAGGCGAACTCGACCCCTACGGCCATCCGATCGTGGTGCACACGCATCCGGGGAAGTACGATTTGATCTATGCGCCGCTGCTCGGGGATCGGCATTTCCATGGCCCGTCGCTGCAAATGGGCAACGTGAAGGCGACCCACGCGGAAACGCTCGAGTGGGTAAGCCGATCGGCCGAGCGCGGGCGGAAGTGGATCGTTTGCCTGGACGAGATCGGTCCGGCCCACACGGGCGTGAAGCCGGACGCCGACGATCCGGCCCACGACGACGTCCGCCAGCATGCCTTGTGGGGCAACCTGATGGCCGGCGGGGCGGGGGCCGAATGGTACTTCGGCTACAAGTTTGCGCACAACGATCTGAACTGCGAGGATTGGCGTTCGCGTGAGAATATGTGGAACCAAACCCGCTACGCCCTGGAGTTCTTCCAACAGTACCTGCCGTTTACCGAGATGCGGTCGGCCGACGGTTTGACGTCGGCCGGCGACGACTACTGCTTCGCCAAGCCGGGCGAGGTCTATGCGATCTATCTGCCGCACGGCGGCGACACGCAGTTGAAGATCGGCGAAGGCCGGTACACGGTGAAGTGGTACGATCCCCGCCGCGGTGGTCCGTTGCGTGACGGCACGGTTCGCACGCTTAGCGGGCCGGGCAGCCGCTCGATCGGCGAGCCCCCGGCCGAGAAGTCGAAGGATTGGGCCGTGTTGGTCGGCCGGGCCGGACGATAACACTTAACTGAGGGTGTCCGGGAATTCAAGGCTGTAGGGAACGGCCTCCGTGCCGTTCCGGCGCGATCGGTGGCTCCACGGAACGGCACGGAGGCGGTTCCCTACAGCGGTTTCCAGCGTTTTGAATTCCCGGACACCCTCGCTTAGCTGGGCGACTCGACGGCGACCAACACGCCCAACTCGCGCATCTTGCCGAGCAATTCCTCTTCGTCGATGGGCTTGGTGAGGTAGCATTCGCAGCCCTCTTTGAAGGACTGGATGCAGTGTTTCGCATCGCGCAGCGCCGTGGTCATGATCACTTTCACGCCGTCGGAGCCGTGGATGCCGCGTTCGGCTTCCAGTTTGCGGATGGCCTGGAGTGCATCGTGTCCGCTGGTGCCGGGCATCATGATGTCCAGCAGGATCAGGTCGTAAGGGCGACGGTCTTCCAGCCCCAGGCGGACCGCGTCGATGGCTTCCCGGCCGTCGTGGGCGAACGTGCATCGACCATAGGCGGAGATCATGGCCTCGATCAACGCGCGGCAGACGGCGTCGTCGTCGACCACCAGGAAGCGGGCGTGCCGGGGTCGATCGGTAGTTTGCGGCAACGCCACCGGCGAGACGGCCGACGGTTCGGGGCCGGCTCCGGGCTTCTCGCGAAGCTCGCCGACCAGGGCGCGGACCTGCGCGAGCAGTTGTTCTTGCTTGATGGGCTTGGTGACGTAGCTTTCGCAGCCCTCGCGGAACGACCGGATGCAATGTTTCGAGTCCTGCAACGCGGTGGTCATGATCACCTTGGTCCCGTCGGAACCGCCGATCCCGCGCTCCTTTTCCAGTTGCCGGATCCCGTCGAGTGCCTTGTGGCCGTCCATCCCCGGCATCATGATGTCCAGGAAGACCAGGTCGTAGGGCCGGTGGTCTTCCAGCGCCAGACGGACCGCGTCGACGGCTTCGTCGCCGTCGAAAGCCTGATCGCAATCGCCGTAACGATCGAGGATCACTCGGAGCAATTCACGACTGGCCGGGTCGTCGTCAACGATCAAGAATTTCATGTTTACGGTGCTCCTGCGAAAGACGGGATTTAATCCGGTCGCCGCCCGGTTGCCCGGGGGCTACTTGACGGCGACGTCCGGTTCGGTCTGGGGGTCTTGGATCTCGGGGAGTTCTCCCAACAGCGTCCAGACGTGATCCAGGATCTGCTCCTTTTTCAGCGGCTTCGTGCAGTAGCTTTCGCAGCCCTCTCGGAAGGACCGGATGCAGTGTTTGGGGTCGTCCAGGGCGGTGGTCATGATCACCTTGGCGGCGTCGGAACCGCCGATGCCGTGCTCTTTCTCCAGTTGCCGGATCTTGCGGAGCGTTTCGTGCCCGTCGATTCCCGGCATCATGATGTCCAGCGTGATCAAGTCGTAGGGACGGTGGTCTTCCAGGGCCAGACGCACGGCGGTGACGGCTTCGTTGCCGTCGAAGACCAGGTGGCAGTGGGCGTAGCGTGAAAAGACGGCCCGCAGCCACCTGCGGATGGCGGGATCGTCGTCAACGATCAGGAATCTCATATTCGGATTTCTCTTGTTAAGGACATCGGCTGGTTGATCCGTGGCAGGCGGCGGCGTCAGTTTTCGGCTGAAGGAGGGCCGGGCGGCTCCGCAGCGCGGTCTGTAGTTTCTCCATGGCTGCGCCGGCTTGCTCCAAGTCGCTGCTGCGGGCAGCCAGCAGCACACGCATGGCGTGGTCGGCCGCAGACTTCCACCCGGCGTCCTGCGACAGACGCTTCACGGCGACGGCGGAGTTCTCCATTTGCCAGAAGTTCTTTTGCCGCAGCGCGTCGGCCAGGGCGCGAAGGTGGTTTTGCCAAGTTTCCGCCTGCTCGTGCGATCGGTTCGCTTGGGCCTGTGGACCGGCCGGGGTCAAGGCTTCGTCCGATTCGAGACAGCCGGGAAGATAGTGCCGCACCGTGTCGATGAGCATTTCGGGCGTGAACGGTTTGCTGACGTACTGGTCGGCGCCCGCGTCGAGGCACCGTTGGCGGTCGCCGGGCATTGCACGTGCGGTCAGGGTGATGATCGGAACGTGGCCGCCGGTGTCGGCTTCCTGCCGCCGGATCTCCTCGATTACCTTCAGCCCGTCGAGCTTCGGCATCTCGACGTCCATCAGCACCATGTCGTAGGGGGTCCTTTTCAGCATCGCCAAGGCCTCCACGCCGTTTCCGGCCAGGTCGACCAGGCATCCGGCCCTGGTCAACAACATTTCGGCCAAGGTGCGGTTGAGGTGGTCGTCTTCAGCGACCAGCACGTGAGGCTTCCCGCCCGGCGTCGGCCTTGCCGAAGCCGGCCGGCCGACCACTGCGTACGGCGCATCTTCGGCCCGGGCGGTCGGTTCGCCGAAGGAGCCGTCGGAGTCCTTGCCGGCGTACTTCTGAAGGGTCAAGGTCAGCCAGAAGCTGCTGCCGCCTTTACCCGGCGACGGACCCCATTGAGACTGGCCCCGTTGATTGGAGGCGGGGTCGCTGCGGAAGCCGATCTGGCCGCCCATCAGGTCGACTAGTTGCTTGCAGATGGAGAGTCCCAAACCGACCCCCTCGAACTGCCGCGTCGAGGACCCGTCGGCCTGGGAGAAGCTTTCGAAGATGATCGCCTGTCGCTCGACGGGGATTCCCACGCCGGTGTCGGTGACCACAAAGCGGAGGGTGGCCGTGTGCTCGGTCTGCTCGTCCAGTGTGGTTTGGACGTGGATCGTGCCGTGGTCGGTGAACTTGATCGCGTTGCTGACCAGGTTGACCAGGATCTGGCGAAGCCGGGTCTTGTCGCCCCGGAGCAATCGCGGGACGGCCTCCACCATGTGATGCTGGACCACCAGGCCTTTGGCGCCGGCGGCGGGCCGGGTGGCGCAGAGCACGTCGTCCAGCACGGCCGGAAGGTTGAAGCCGGCCGTGGAGAGTTTCAGTTGCCCCGCGGCCAGCTTGGCGTAGTCGAGCACGTTGTCGATCAAACTCAGCAACGACTGCCCGGCCTCGCGGACAAAGTGCAGCTTCTCCAACTGGTCGACGTTGAGGGGTTCCTTCATCAACAACCGCGTAAACCCCAGGATCGCGTTCATGGGCGTGCGGATTTCGTGGCTGATGTTGGCCATGAACTCACTCTTGGCCCGGCCGGCCGCTTCGGCTTCTTCCCGAGTCCGACGCAACGCACGCCGCAACTGATCGGTCACCTGCCGCAACTCGTCGCGGGCCAGGCGGCGGTCGGCCTGAGAAGCGGCCAGCCGGCGGACCTCGCCCGGGTCAAGCGGCTTGGAAAGGAAAACGAACCGGTCGATTTGCCCCAGCGGCCGGGTCCGTTCGCGTCGCTCGGATGCCGGGCAATCTTCCGCGGCGATCAACAGCACGGGAAGCTCGGAGTCCTCGGCCCAAAGTCGCAGCACCGTTTCCACGCCGTCCCACTCTCCGGCCAGGTCGAGATCGACCACGGCCAACACGTAGGGCCGACCCGATTCGAGGGCGCTATGCAGCCGATTCCATCCTTCCGGGCCATGGCTGGCCGAGTCGACTTCGATATCCTCGAGAATCGCGGACAAACTGGAGCCGGGCAGCGAGCCGGGAGGGCAGGCGTCCGGTTGCCCGTCCACGCGGAGACTCGCACGGAAGTCGTCGTGGACCGCCGGCTCACCGTCGATCAACAGGATTCGCTTGCTCGAACTTCGTCCCATGCCTCGCTTCCCATCGGCGACGTTTATCCCTCGTTTTGGTACCTTCCCTGCGGCCCCTGCCACGTTCCGGAAAAGCGGATGGTACTACAGAAAGAATAGGTTGAGATTCACGACGTTCCATGCAAACCGAAACGATGGTGGTCCGGTATTTCGCCGTGGGAGGGATGTGACGGTCAGGTGGTCTGAACAGGGAAAGCGGTCGGAAAAAGAAAGCGATGACAAGTCATCGCGCTCCAAAGATTCACAACCTGGTTGCGTGCCGGCTATCCGGGATGATAATGAACCGAGACGCGGCGGAGGTACTCGATGTTTTCCCAAAGGGCCCGTTCTACCCGGGTGGCGATCTGGTCGCCGGCCGCCACGGTCAGGGCGCCGTTGATGCCGATGGTCACGTCGACCAGCAAGTAGAGCCCCACGCGATGGATGTGGATCTGCTCGACCTGTTGGACCTCGGGGACCGCCTCCAGCAGCCGGCGGATGTGGTCGGCCACCGGTTTGCCGGGCAATACGTCCATCAGGTCGGCCGACGACTCCCGCAGGATGCTCACGCCGGTGTGCAGGATCACCACGGCCACCAGCGCCGCGGCCAGCGGATCGACCCACACGTAGCCGATCCGGCCGAGCAGGATTCCCGCCGCGGCGGCGGTGATGGAGAAGATGTCGTTTCGGTGGTCGCGGGCCACCGCCAGCACGGCGATACTTCCGGTGGCCCGGCCGACGCGGGCGGTGGCGACCGTCAGCCCCACCTTCAGCACCACGGTCAGCAGGGCCACCCAAAGGGCCACGGCCTTGGCTCCTTGCAACTCGCGGCGGCCGGTCAATAGAGCGACCACCTGGTCGACGGCGTACCAGAAGACGACGATCGCCGTGGTCATCACGAAGGCGCCGACGACCACCGCCGCGATACTCTCCAACTGGCGATGGCCGTAGGGATGCTCGCGATCGGGCGGTTTGCCCGCCTGGCCCATAAAGATCCGCACGATGACCAGGTAGGCCACGTCGCAACTGGAGTTGATTCCGTCGGCCAGCAGAGCCGGGCTTTGACCTAAGATCCCCACGCCGGTTTTCAGTCCGGCCAGCAACAGATTGGCCGCCAGGCTGAGATTCACGGCCGCCAGATTCTTTCGGTCGTTGGATTCAGGGTTCATATGGGCGTTCCGGGCGATGGTTGCCGCACAAGCGTAGCCCCCCGCCGGTGGTCGGGCAACCGGTAGGCTAGCGGAGAACACACCCCTCCGGTGGGGCGATTTCCTTCGGCGTTGTCGCCATGTATCCTTACACTATAGGTACCATGAACGGCCCGTCGAAAAAGTAGGGTGGGCAGTGCCCACCATCAAATTTGTTGTGAACACAAAGCGGTTTCGTGGTGGGCAGTGCCCACCCTACGCGTTCCAGTAATCGTGCCATTCATACCGTTTCTTGAGGAGTTGTGCGATGCGACACCGTAGGCTTTTCACTTCGGCCTTGACGTGGATTGGCGTCCTGGCGTTGCTCGGCGGTTGTTCCCCGCCGTCTGAGGACCTCGAGATCCTCTGCGGCAACTCGTTTCGCGACCCCATGGAAGAACTGGCCAGGCGGTATGAAAAACAGACCGGCCATCACGTGGAGATGTCGTTTGGGGGATCGGAAGACCTGTTGCCGAAAGTCAAGTTGAAGGCCACCGGAGACGTGTTCGTCACGCACGACCCGTTCGTGCAGTACACCAAGCAAGCCGAGGCGCTGCTTCGCGAGGTGCCGGTGGGGTTCCTGGCGCCGGTACTGGTGGTCCGCAAGGGGAATCCGCAGCAGGTCGAGCGTTTCGAGGATCTTGCCCGCACCGGGCTGCGGGTCGTATTGCCCGACCCCGAGTATTCTACCTGCGGGCAGATGGTCTACAAGCTGCTTGAGAAGAAGCAACTCAAGGACGCGGTCTTGAAGAACGTGGAAGATCATTTGGTGAGGGACCACGCCCAGGTGGGAAATCAACTGAAACTCAACGCTCGCGACGCCGGCATCATGTGGAACGGCGTGGCCGCCAATTACCCCGATGCCATCGAGATCGTCCCCGGCCCGTACGAGTACGAGGAGATTCGCGTGACGGTGATGGGGCTCTCTTACTCCCGCCGGCAAGAGAGACTGAAAGAGTTCCTGGATTTCGTTGAGGAACACGGCAAACAGGTGTTCGCCGAGTTCGGATACGTGAAGGCGGAAGGGAATATCGAATAAACAGTTACCAGTCAAATCCTGAGCAACATGGCAAGAACTTCGGCCAGCCGAGTTAGCCGCTTGCGGCTTCGCAATCGTACGCGCTCGGCGCGGACGGCTTGGCCGTGCGAAGCCGCCAGCGGCCCGTCCGTTCTGTTGCTGCTGATCGGGCTGATCTCGATGTGCGTCGGCTGTGGCCCCGAGCCGCCGCTGCTGTACTGCGGCGCCGGTATCAAGCCGCCGGTGGCGGAACTCGTCGAAGAGTTCGAGCGACGGCACGGCGTGCGTATCGTCTGCGACTACCGCGGAAGCGAAGTGCTGCTGAGCAGCATCCAGCTCACCGGCCAAGGCGATCTCTACATGCCGGGCGACGTACATTACGTCGAACTGGCCAAAAAGGAAGGCCTGATCGCGTCGAGCAAAACCGTCTGCTATTTCGTGCCCGTGATCCTGGTCCAAAAAGGAAACCCCAAGAACATCCGTACGCTGAGCGACCTCACGCGGGACGACGTTCTGGTCGGACTGGGCGATCCGGAGTTTTGCGCCATCGGCCGCAAGTCGTCGAAGATACTCGAGAAGAACGGCATCCCCGAAAGCGACGTCCAGGTGGAATTCCGCTCGCCGACGGTCAACGAACTGGGCAACCACATCGAACTCGGATCGCTCGATGCGGTGATCGTCTGGGACGCGGTGGCCGCCTACGTGGGAGACAAGGGAGAGGTGGTTCGTATTGCCCGCGAGCAAAACGTCATCTCCACCGTGGCGGTGGGGGTCTTGACGTCGGCAAAGTATCCCCAGGAGGCCGCAAAATTCGTCCGGTTCATCACCTCCCCGCGGGGCCGGGAGGTGTTCCGCAAGCATCACTACACCACCTCGCCGCCGCAGTGAGTTGTGGCTCACCACTCTAGCGCGGCCGGAGCCGCAACCAAAGGGGATTAGGAGGTTAGGGGATTAGGGAATTGGGTTGGTTCTTGCAACCCTAACAGCCTAACCTCCTAACCACCTGAACCCTAAGACCTGTGCAAGCAATATGTTACCGCCCGTTGGCTAAGAATCTTTGTCAAAAACTTAACGATGTTTGAGGTTAGTAGTATAGCGAGCCGCCTCCCACATGGCCCGGTTTCTTCGGCATGCTGGTATTCTGCGGAAAAGTGATTTATACTGAACCTTGGAATGTCTTTCACCCGGCCCGGCCAGCATACCGAAAAAAACTGCCGCGCCCGACTGCCCTGCCCGACACCCTTCTCCCGGATGCCCCTAGCGTGAATTACAGGTTGTTCAGCGAACCCCCTGCCGCCGCGCCGGTCACCGGGCCTCAAGGTCGGCTGTTTGCCGCCTCGATGCTGGCCTTCGTGGTGCTGTTTGTGGTCGGTCTGTTGGCCGTCTTTGCCGCTGACGTAGGCTATATCGATGCCGAGTCCTTCGGCCACGTGCTCCGCTCGCCCCGGGTCCATGCCGCCGTTTGGCTGTCGCTGTGGACCAGCACCGCCACCGTGGCGGTCGGGCTGTTGTTCGCGGTTCCGATGGGATACGCGCTGAGCCGCTATCGGTTTCCCGGCCATGCGGCGGTCGATTCCATCGTCGATCTGCCCATCATCCTGCCGCCGCTGGTGGTGGGACTTTCGCTGCTGGTCTTTTTCTACCAGTCCTCGGTGGGGCGGTGGATCCATGCGGCCGGTTTGGAATTTGCGTTTCGGCACAGCGGAATCGTCCTCTGCCAACTCCTCGTCTCGGCGTCGTTCGGCATCCGCGCCGTCAAGCTCACCTTCGACGGCATCGATCCCCGCATCGAGCACGTCGCCATGACGCTCGGATGCACTCCCGCCGGCGCGTTCTTCCGCGTGGCCTTGCCCATGGCGCGCCGCGGGATCATCGTCGGCGGAATCCTGATTTGGACCCGGGCGTTCGGTATCTTCGGACCCCTGATGGTCTTCGTGGGCACCGCCGAGCGAAATCGGGTCTTGCCCACCATGATCTACCTGGACCAGGCCAACGGCGAACTTCAAACGGCCTTGGCAGCCGCCGTGTTGATGCTCCTGCTGGCCGTGGTGGCCCTGGTGGCCGTTCGAGTCGTATTGCAGGGGGACAGGAGGCTCGGCCAGCGATGATCCAATTCCGCCAAGTACACTTCTCCGTCGGCCGCTTCGCATTGACCGATGTTTCCCTGCACGTGAAGCCGGGCGAATACTTCGTGCTGCTGGGACCCACCGGCTCGGGAAAGACGATGTTGGTCGAATGCCTCTGCGGGCTCTGCCGGATCGACTCGGGAGAGATCCTGATCGACGGGACCGACGTGACGCACCAGGAGCCCCGCCGCCGCGGCATCGGCTACTTGCCACAGGATTACGCTCTGTTCTCGCACAAGACCGTCCGCGACAACATCGGCTTCGGCCTGAACCACTCCTGGAAACGGGGCTCGAAAAACTCGAAAAAGGGGACAGGTACAATTTGTGCGAAGCACCCTTCGGGCCGTGCCGGCAAATTGTACCTGTCCCCTTTTTCGATCCGGCAACGCGTCGACCAACTCATGAAACAACTCGGCCTGACCCACCTGGCCGATCGTCTGCCCGCCAAGCTTTCCGGCGGCGAAAAGCAGCGGGTGGCCTTGGCCCGAGCGCTGGCCATCCGCCCGCGGGTCCTGGTGTTGGACGAACCGGTCAGCGCCCTGGACGAACAGACCCGTGACGGGTTGTGCCGCCAATTGAAAGAGTTGCAGCAGAGCACGCAAGTCACGGCCGTTCACATCTGTCACAATTTTGCGGAAATGCTGGCCGTGGCCGATCGCGTGGCGATTATCCGGCAGGGTCGAATTCTTCAAGTCGGCACGCCCCAGCAACTCCTCCAGCGGCCCGCCACCGCCGAGGTGGCCCGATTCGTCCAGGCCGGCAATCTGTTTTCCGCCCGGGCCCAGATCCTCGAAAAAGGGCCAACGGATCAGCCACGCCAGGGTCGGTGGACCCGACTGGCGTGCGCTGATAACATCGAGTTTCTTGCCTCGCCATCGGACGCTGCGAACCCGGGCACGGATCCGCCTTTACCGCCTTTACCAAAAGGCGACGTGCTCGTGATGGTGCGTCCGGAGAACATTGAGCTGACGTCGGCCAGTTCATTCAGCAACTCGGCCCCATCTTCCAGCAATACGGCCCCGCCGCCGGGAACCACGCTGCTTCAGGGCCGGATCCGCCACGTGGTCGATTGCGGGCCGGTGGTCCAGGTGACGGTCGCCTGCGGGGCGCAGACGGAGTTGCTCGTTTCGTTGGGAAAGAAAGAATTCCACAAGCAGCGGGTCGGCGTCGGCGACGAGGTCCATCTGTCGGTGTCCCCCGAGGACGTACACGTAATGCAACAATAGCCGCTTGCGGCTTCGCAAAAAGCACCTCGAAAGTCAACCTCGATGAAAAAACAATCGCTTCCCCTGGCCGGCGTATTGATCTTCTTGATGACGACTTGCCTGGCCGTTTGGTTCCTGCTCCCGTCGCCGCGTGACTGCTTGGCCAACGATTGGCCTCAATGGCGATACGACGCCGGCCGCGGGGCGGCGTCGCCCGGGGCACTGCCGAGCGAGCTTCACCTGCAATGGGTGCGTCAACTACCGAAACCCCGGCCGGCATGGCCCGAGAGCCAGCCCGCCCTGCGGTTCGACCTCTCCTACTCGCCGGTGGCGGCCGGCAAAACGTTGTTCGTCCCCTCGATGGTCACCGACACGGTGACCGCCTACGACACCGACAGCGGTGCAGAGAAGTGGCGGTTTACCACCGACGGGCCCGTCCGACTGGCGCCGGTGGTGCATCGCGGCAAGGTCTACTTCGGCTCCGACGACGGGCACCTCTATTGCGTCGACGCCGCCGCCGGCACGCTGGTGTGGCGGTTTCGCGGCGGGCCGCCAAGCCGGGGGACAGAGGGCGATCGCAAGGTGTTGGGCAACCGGCGGCTGATCTCCACCTGGCCGGTCCGCGGCGGACCCGTCTTGCTCGACGAGACGATCTACTTC
>SDBV01000865.1_pt1 | contig 44103 bp, 45 predicted proteins | sample 2277081 | NCBI WGS metagenome assembly SDBV01 (sample SAMN10402039, study PRJNA504765) | marine sediment metagenome | isolation source: marine sediment core GS10_PC15, 223 cmbsf | place: Arctic Ocean: Southern Knipovich Ridge | collected 2010
GGATTATGAGTCCGTTGCTCTAACCGTTGAGCTACCGGCCCTCCGGGCGGATCGTAGCGGGGGGTGCGGGCCTGACCGGATCGGCCGCCAGCTTCGCAGCAAGCGTCGTGTTGGGTGCAAACACGACGGTCGTCGTCCGCCCCATGCCGATCATCGCGATTGCACCGCCGCGGCTCGACCACAGTCCGAGGTCGCCAACCGCCTCAATCCGTCTTCCATCGAGCCCCGCCTCAAACGACCGCCGGAAGGCCGTCCCGGCCTGCAAGCGGTCGGCCGTACTGTCCCAGGCGATCCTAAGCACACCGATGTCATCCTCGATGCAGGGCGCCTCGCAACCGGGCGCGCCATCGCGTCGCCGCCACAGCTCGAACTCGCCACCTCCCCAGCCGGCAGCGGCGTCCGTGTCGGGCTTGCCTCCCACGATCTCGAACAGCTGGCGCAGGTCGAACTCACCGACACCACTGCGATCGACGCGGCGCCACTGTTTCCCGGCCGCGCCAACGACATCCGGCATCACCACCGATTTTGGCTCATCTCCGACCGCGTAGCCACGCGGGTGCAGAATCTGCTCGCTCGAAACTGGTGGCTTGCCGGCGATCAACGAATCGACTGGTCCCCACGATCCGCCGACACCGAAGCTCTGCTGTCCCATGAACGTCTGGATGAACTTCTGACCCTCCAGGTACGGGAACAGCAACGTCCGTTCAACGTACTCCGGCAGCTTCGATGTGTCACCTCCACTGCCAGCCGCGAGTAGCTCACTAATCGACAGGTACTCGGTCGCGTAGCGACTCATCACCTCCGTCGCCGTTCCTTCATGCAACGCGGCTCGCGCGATCGCCCTGTCGTCGTTGGGATCGTCGTCGCTGTCGAGGCCGAAGTGCTGGTCTTCGAGCGCGTGCGTCAGCTCGTGCGCCAGGGTGAGCTCGAGCAGCGCCTTGTCGGCGGTACCTTTGATCACGACTAGCCTGGCCGTCTTCGGGTCGTAGAAGCCCAGCACCTGCTCGCCCTCGATCGCACGGTAGACAGCCTCGAGGTCCTCGTCGGGGCGGAGCAGCCCGAGCAGCTTGATCGCGTCCTCGTCGATCTCTCGGTCGCTCTCGGGGTAGTCTCGCAGCGTCGCATCGCGCTGAAGTCGCACCGCTGTCTCACGATCGACGAACTGCGGTTTCGCAGGTCTGCGGAACTTCAAACCCCGCAAGCGCTCGACACGCCGCGCAATCCGCTCCACGTCGAGCGCCGAGAGTTCGGCGACCGACGACTCGTTGCGCTCGACCGGCGGCTGCGCGTCGAGTACCACCGCCAGTGCCACCACCCCGAACGCGGCCAGGATCACGCAGCGCTCAAAATTGAACAGGCGCCGCATCGACCGATCGCCGCGCTACCGGAGCGCCTTGCGCGCCGCGTCCTCCAGTTCGCCAACGGAGAACGCTCCCTCGAGGCGCTCGACGATCCTCCCCTGGGAGTTGACGACGAACGCGTACGGCTCCGCTTCGAGGTGCCAGTCGCGCAGCTGCTTGTTGAGGCCCTTGCTCGGGTCATTGCCCTTGTAGACCTCCATGTGGACGAAATCAACCTTGTCTGCGAAGCCGTTGTGCACCTGCTCGGCCACGTCGGTCACCGGCGCACAGACGCGGCTCTGACACAGCGCGGGCGTCGAGAACAGCAGCACCGCGGGCCGCCCCTCGTCGAGCGAGTCAGCGAAGTCGACGGTGTGCATCGTGTCGGGCGGATCCCTCGTTTCGATCCGCGAGAGTTGGCCGCCGACGCTGGCCTTGGTCGGGGTGTGGATGCTGATAGCCCGATCGCCGATTGCGGGGACGCGACTACTGGTTTCGACCTTAACGCGGGCCGGCTGACTGGCCACCATTGTGTCGTCGAGCAACATCACGGCCACCACCAGATACCTCCCGGCCGACCGAAACGGAAGCTCGGCGACGTAGATCGCCTTGGCCGAGTCCGGGTCGTCCGACGAGTTCCGGCTCTTGTAGCGAGGTTTGACCTTGATCGGCTTGAAGCTCGCGGGGTACGGGCCGTGCGCCGTCTCGTCCGGCCCCATGGCGTAATAGAGCGCCACCTCCAGGTCGGAGATCTGCTTGTTGGCCTTGTCGAACAGGCCGAATCCGAAGCGGTTCGGCCCGGTTGTCAGGGTGGTCACACTAGGAGCGAGCGCCGGCCCGCGCTGCATGTCCTGGACCAACAGCTCGAGGCTGCGATGGCGCGTTGCGGGAAAGTCGGAACTAGCCGCCTCGACCACGCCGGTGTCGGCGGAGTCCGAGTCGTCGGGCGACGAACCGCTCGAGCCGCATCCAACCGACATGGCGGCGGCCACCAGCGCTGCGGCGGATGCGAGCATAACGGCCCGTGTTCGATGCGAGTTGGACATCCGCTTCATCGCAGAGAGACGGTACCGGACCGCGCGCCCGCGAACGCCGCCAGCCCGATAGCTTGTCGCCACGAAAGCAGACCCAACCAGAGGGAGTGAGGCCGTGGCGGGCAAGGCAGCATTGATAACGGGGGGCTCGAGCGGCATCGGGCTGGCAGTCGCGAAGATGTTGGGAGAGCAGGGCTATGCCGTCACGCTGGCCGCACGCAGACCCGAGAAGCTCGAGGGGGCGGCTGAGGGGCTGCGCGGCGACGGCCACGACGTTCACGCCGTCGCGGGCAACATGGCCAACGAGCAGGACATCGCACGAATCGTGTCCGAACACCAGCAGCGTTTCGGCCGGATGGATTTCCTGATGAACAACGCCGGCGTTGGCATCGCTGGCCCGATCGCCGAAGCCGAGACCAAGAAGCTCGACATGCAGATCGCTGTCAACCTGCGAGCGGTCTACTTGACCACTCGAGACTCGATCCCGATGCTGAAGAGGGCCGGCGCCGAAGGCGGAGCGACGATCGTCAACACGGCATCGATCGCCGGCAAACGTCCACAGGGATTCCTCGCTGCCTATTCAGCGACCAAGGCGGCGGTCATCGCGCTGACCGAGTCGACCGGTAAGGAGCTTGGTGCAGATGGCGTTCGCTGCACCGCGATTTGCCCGGCATTCGTCGACACGCCGATGACCGAGTGGATCAAGGACCAGGTCAGCGCCGAGGAGATGATCACGACCGACGACGTTGCCGAGGTCGTGCGCTGCGTGATGAGCCTTTCACGGGCCTGCATCGTGCCCGAAGTGATGATGGTGCGTCCGCAGGACATGACCGAGGGGGCGCTTACATAAGTTTGCGGCCGCCGTAGGCGGACGCTCCAGCACTGCGATCGCTGTAAGCGCCGGCGATGATCCGCTCGTAGCGACTCAGTCCGTCCAGCATCGCCCGCTGGGTCTCGTACGGCAGCGAATCGACCACGCGACCGAGCCGCTCGGCGTGGCGCCGCTCGCGCCTTGACGCCATCAGGCGAAGACCCTCTCTCCACAGCGATATGGGCGCCAAAACCGCATTCGTAAGCCTCTTGGGTAAGCTTCGACCGGCTCGGATGGCTGCCCACCGCGGCCCGCCGGTTTGGTACGGACACCCCTTGTTATCGGAGGCCCGGCGAATTTCAATAGACCCGAAGGGATCGGAAGCGCGATGAAACTTGGACTGCACGCCGGCTACTGGGGCCTGGGGATAACACCGGACGATCAGCTTCGCATGGCGATCGCCGCCGAGGAGCTTGGCTACGACTCGGTTTGGGCCGCGGAGGCATACGGCAACGACACCGCCACCGTGCTCGCCTGGTTCGCCTCCAACACCGAGAGAATCAAGATCGGCTCGGCAATCTTCCAGATCCCGGGTCGCACGCCGGCGATGACGGCGATGACTGCAGCGACGCTCGACAACATCTCGAACGGCCGCATGTTGCTCGGGTTGGGCGTGTCCGGTCCCCAGGTCTCTGAGGGCTGGCACGGAGTTCCCTTCCGCAAGCCACTTGCGCGAACGCGCGAGTACGTCGAGATCATTAGAAAGGCACTCGCGCGAGAACGAGTCGAGTACGAGGGCGAGTTCTTCACGCTGCCGCTGCCAGACGGGCCAGGCAAGCCATTGAAGATGATCATTGAGACGGTCCAGGAGCGGATCCCGCTCTACATCGCCGCGATTGGACCGCGCAACAGCGAACTGACCGCCGAGATCGCCGAAGGATGGCTTCCGACGATTTTCGCGCCCGATCACATCGACACCTACACGCCATCACTCGAGGCAGGGGCCGCGAAGGGCAACCGCTCGCTCGATGACTTCGACATCGCGCCGATGACGTCGCTCTGCATCGACGAGGACCACGATAGGGCGCGCGATCTGATGCGTCCGTTTCTGGCGCTCTACATTGGCGGCATGGGATCGCGCGAGAAGAACTTTTACAACCAGCTTGTCACGAGGTATGGATACGCTGAGGAGGCCAAGGTGATCCAGGACCTCTACCTCGAAAAGCGCCACGACGAAGCGATGGCGGAGATCCCAACCGAGTTGATCGACAAGGTCGCGCTTTGCGGGCCGAAGCAGCACATCAAGGAGCGGCTGCGTGTCTATCGCGATGCCGGGGTCGGCACGTTGATGGTCACTCCGGTGTCCGAGACGCTCGACGGGCGTCTCGAGATGATGAGCGACCTCGCTGACCTGGTGGGGGCCGATACGCCAGCGCCGGCCGCGGCCGGCTGAGTCCGCGCTCCCGCGATGCGCTTTCTGATCGGCGCGTTCGGCGATCCCGGGCACGCGTTCCCCGCGATCGCGCTCGGCCGCGAGCTTGTAGCGCGCGGCAACGACGTGCTGATCCAAACCTGGAAGAAGTGGGAGCAGCACTGCCTCGACGAGCGGTTGCAGTTTGCCGCGGCGCCCGAGTATCACGTTTTCCCGACCCGTAACCGACCACTGAAGCCATACCAGGCGGTCGTCCGTGCGGCAAGCGACACGCGGCCCTTGGTGGTTGATTTCAATCCAGACGTCGTCGTAAACGACATCCTCACGCTGGCGCCGGCGCTGGCCGCGGAGCTGGAGGGACGCCGTCGAGCGACGCTCGTGCCGCACGTGTTTCCTCCCGCAGCGCCCGGGGTTCCGCCCTTCGGCCTCGGCGCGATGCCGCCGCGCAGCTCGCTCGGCAGGGCGGCCTGGCGAGCGTTGTCGCGGCCCGCGAAGCTCGGAGTCAACCGCGGCGGGCGCGAGTTGAACGAGACGCGGCGGCGACTCGGGCTCGATCCGACGCCGCACTCATACGGAGGCATGAGCCGCGAGCTGACCGTGGTGGGCACCTTTCCGCAACTCGAGTACCCGCGACAGTGGCCCGGGCACGTCGAACTCTGCGGACCGCTGGTCTGGGAGCCGCCGTCGGAGCCGATCGAGCCGCCGCCGGGCAACGCGCCGCTCGTGCTGGTCGCGCCCAGCACCTCTCAGGACCCTGAGCAGCACCTGCTGGCGGCCACGGTTCGCGGCCTCCGGGGCCTGCCGGTACGCGTGCTCGCGACGTACAACCGGCGCCCGCCCCCCACCCCGATCGATGTGCCGGCCAATACGAAGCTCGTCGATTGGCTGTCGTACGCACGCGCGATGCCGCTAGCCGACATCGTCGTCTGCCACGGGGGGCACGGCACAATGACGCGCGCGCTGATCTGCGGAAAGCCTGTCTTGGTCTGCCCAGCCGCTGGCGACATGGCCGAGAACGGTGTCCGGGCGCAGTGGGCCGGTGCCGGGCTCTGCCTGCCGATGCGGCTAACGAATGCAACGACGGTGCGCTGGGCCGTGCAACGGCTGCTCGAACGACCCAGCTACGCGCGTCGCGCGCGCGAACTTGGTGAATGGGCGCAGAAGAACGATGGTGCCGCGACCGCCGCGGACGCTCTCGGCCGTCAGTTCTCTTCTTCCGCCTCGAGCAGGAACGCGGGCGCGGCCTCGCGGGTCTGAAAGAAGTCCGCGTGCGTAGCCTTGCCGGCGCGCAGCGTCCAAACGGTGAAACCGGGGGTCGATAGCTCAATTCCGCTCCCCGCGCCGCGAATCTCGACCGACGTCTCGACCATCACGCGCCGGTCGGCGTCAACTACCCGAATCACCTCCGCGTGTTGACTCGCGAAAATGTCGGGCTCCAGATACTTGCGCACCTGATCGATGCCGGCGACGGTACTGGTCTCCATCGACACTTCTCCGCGGTTCAGCTCGACGTCAGGTGCCATCGCGGCCATCACTGTGTCGAAGTCGCCGCGGTTGAAGGCGTCGTAGCCGTCGATCAGCTGCCTTACACGCGCTACCCGATCAGCCAAGTCCAGAGTTTCAAGCGCTTCGTCGCGACCCATGACGCGCATGTGCGTCGCTAAGCCATCGACCATCGTCCATATTTCCGCCACCAGCTGGTCGGAGGACATCCCCGCGCCGTGTCCTTGGAGGCGAAGCTCGCTGAGACCCACGACACGATCGTCGAGCACGATCAGCGCCTCCTGGGCGGTCGAGAACCCGGTCTGGAAGGCCTCGTGGTAGTAGCGCTCGAGCGCCTCGCGACCGGAGTAGGTCTCGAGTCGCGTTTCGAGCACCGCGTCGGCGGCCACGCGAGCCAGTATTCCTTCGAGGTCCCTCTCGGCTATCGCATCGTACGAGCCCAAGACTGTCGCGACGTCCGCTGCGGTAACCGTGGTCATGGGCGAGATCCTACGCCCCCATGAGATAACCTGCCGGTATGGACTTCGCTCCATCTCCACGTGTCGAAGAGCTGTCGGGTCGAATCGCGGCCTTCCTCGACGAGCACGTCTACCCGGTCGAATTGGAGGCGCTGCGCGCCCTCGACGAAGAGGTGACGGTCGAATCGAACAAGGCGTATCCGGAGATCCTCGTCGAGCTGCGAAACCGCGCCCGCGCCGAGGGTCTGTGGAATCTGTTTCTTCCCGACGACACCCATGGAGCGGGGCTGACGAATTGGGAGTACGGAATGCTCTGCGAGACGATGGGCCGCACCCTCGTCGCGCCGATGGTCTTCAACTGCTCCGCGCCCGATACCGGCAACATGGAAATACTCGCCGAGCACGGCACCGACGAGCAGAAACAGCGCTGGCTCGAGCCACTGTTGAACGACCATGTGCGTAGCTGCTTCTCGATGACGGAGCCCGACACGTCGGGCTCGGACCCGACCAACATTCACTCGCTTGCTGAACTTCAAGGTGACGAGTGGGTCATCAACGGGCACAAGTGGTTCACCTCCGGTGCGGTCGGCGCCGACATCGCAATCGCGATGGTCGTGACCGAGCCCGACGCCGCGCCCCACCTGCGAGCGAGCATGATCATCGTTCCAACCGATACGCCCGGCTTCAACCTCGTACGCTCGGTGCCCGTGATGGGCCACGACGGCGGGCCTGGCCACTGCGAGATTCGCTACGAGGATTGCCGCGTGCCGGCAAGGAACCTACTCGGCGACCGTGGCGACGGCTTCAAGGTCGCGCAGGACCGGCTCGGTCCGGGGCGTATTCATCACTGCATGAGGGCGATCGGCGCTTCCGAGCGCGCGATCGAGTTGATGTGCAGGCGCGCCAACGAGCGAATCGCGTTCGGTTCCCCGCTCGGCGAAAAGCAGTTCATCCAGGACTTCGTCGCCAAGTCGCGGATCGAGATCGATAGCGCGCGGCTGATGGTGTTGTACGCCGCCTGGAAGATGGACACCGACGGCAAGCGCGCCGCGCGCCAGGAGATCTCGATGATCAAGGTCCAGGCCGCCAACGTGGTGATGGACGTGCTCGACCGTGCGATCCAGGTTCACGGCGCACTTGGTGTTTCCGACGACACGCCGCTGGCGGTCATGTGGCGCTCACTGCGAATGCTGCGCATCGCCGACGGACCCGACGAGGTGCACAAGATGGTGATCGCGCTGCGCGAACTGAACCACTGGAAGGCCAAGGCTGCCGCGGAGGTCGACGCCCTCGACGCTGCCAAGGCAACCGCCTAGGCGGACCGGCTCAGACCTCGATCGATCCGCGCATGTAGAGCGCGCAACGGCCACCTATCAGCACCCGTTCGTCGCGCAGCTCACAATCGAGTTCGCCACCACGGGCTGACAGCTGCCGGGCCGCAATCTTTGCCTTGCCGAGCCGTTGCGCCCAATACGGCAGGAGGTGGCAATGAACGGATCCAGTGACCGGGTCCTCCGGCACGCCGTACGTCGGTGCGAAGTAGCGCGAGACGCAGTCGCAGCACTCTCCCACTGCAGTCACGACGACATCCAGTCCCATCTGCTCCAGCGCAGCCAGGTCGGGCGCCAAGTCACGCACCCGGGCCTCGCTCGCGAGCACGGCCATGTGCGTTCCCGAAGCTGCACGCAGTACCTCGATGGCTTCTGCGCCCAGCGCCTGGTCTAACCCAGCGGGGCGATCGACCGGCTCGGCGGGCAGTGCCGGAAAGTCCATGCGCAGCCCGCGCTCCCAACGTTCGACGCGAAGCGGGCCGCTACGGGTTTCGAACGTCAGTGCGTCGGGCGCACCAAGCTCTTCCAGCAGCACATGTCCACCGGCGAGCGTGGCGTGACCGCACAGATCAACTTCGGTCGTGGGCGTAAACCAGCGCAACTCGTAGCTGGCATCCGAGCCCACGAAGAACGCTGTCTCCGACAGGTTGTTCTCGGCGGCGATCGACTGCATCAACTCGTCGTCGATCCAGTCAGTGAGCGGACACACCGCGGCCGGGTTGCCACAAAAACGCTGCGACGTAAAAGCGTCTACCTGATAGATGGGAATCTGCAAGAACTCCCGGGGCCGGACTCGAACCGGCAACATTTCGGTTAACAGCCGAACACTCTGCCATTGAGTTACCCGGGACCGCTTCTTGAACTATACGCGGCAGGGCACGGCCAGTTCGGCGAGACCGCGATCGGCGCGCACTAGTCGTGCAGCGACTCTTCGAGTCCGCGCGCCATGCGAAAGGCCTTCAGCCGTTTCAGTGTGCGGATCTCCATCTGGCGGATGCGCTCGCGCGTGACGCCGAAGTTCTTGCCAACCTTTTCTAGCGTCATCGGGTCCTCGCCGGTCAGGCCGTAGCGCATCTCGAGGATCGTCCGTTCGCGGTCGGGCAGGCCCTCGAGCGTCTTGCGCAGATCGGCCTTCATCATCTTCTCTGCGGCTAGGTTCTCCGGGTGGGCGGAGTACTCGTCCTCGATGAAATCGGCCAGCGACGCCTCTGTGTCGCCCACCGGCGTCTCGAGCGACACCGTTTCGCGCGTCAGCTTCTGTAGCTCGACGACCTTCTGCGGCTTCAGATCGAGCTCGGCGCCCAACTCCTCCGGCGTCGGATCACGCCCAAGCGTCTGCACCATCTTGCGCTGCGTTCGCTGAAGCTTGTTGATCGCATCAACCATGTGCACAGGGATCCGGATCGTGCGCGCCTGATCAGCGATCGCACGGGTGATCGCCTGTCGTATCCACCAGGTCGCATAGGTCGAGAACTTGAAGCCCTTGCGGTAGTCGAACTTCTCGGCCGCACGGATCAAGCCCAGGTTGCCTTCCTGGATCAGGTCGAGCAGGTTCAAGCCTCGACCGCCGTAGCGCTTCGCGATCGATACGACCAGCCGCAGGTTGGCCTCTATAAGTTGGCGCTTGGCGTCCTGGTTGCCGCGCTCGATCTCCTTCGCGAGGCGCACCTCATCGCGCGCCGAGAGCAGCGATACGCCGCCGATTTCCTTCAGGTACGTGCGTACGGGATCCGGCGCAGCAGCACCGATCCCGGGCTCACGCTCGGTCTCATCGAAGTCGACTGCTCGCTCAGCCGCGCTCACTTGCGCCCGTCCTTGGGGCCAGGGACGCGCTGGCGCCTCCCATCAGTTCGGCGATCTCATCGATGATCTCGCTGCGCTTGACCGCCAACTGCTGCTGGCGGTCGAAGTCGCCCGCCTGCGCGACGAGTTTGATCTCGGTTTCGACGCGACGCTGCTCCAGGCCGAGAAAGCCGACATCGAGCGCGTTCTCGTCGACCGGCTGTCGATCGGCTCGCACGACGATCTCGCTGACCGTGCGGGCGAGCTCTTGATCGTCGTAGGCGAGTCCGTCGGTCGGCGCGTCGAAGTGCTCGCGCAACCACGAGTGGGCGCGGCGCAGCTGGTCCGAGGAGAAATGCTTCGGGCCGAGCCGGCCGAGGTAGGAGCGTCCGCGCTCTCCGCTCGACACGCACATCGCCAGGAAGATGCGCTCCGAGCGCTCGTAGCGACCGGCCGCCGTCGGAGCGCCCTGCGGTGCGATCTCTCCGGTCGAGGTCTTGACGCCGGCGAGCGCCGGTGTCAGCCAGTGCTCACCGAGGCCGAGCCGGTCGGCCACGCGACGGATCTGCTCGTCCCGCTCGGCCGACGGGGTCGCCTGGGCGAAGATCGGCCCAAGCTGCGCCACGACGCGGTCCTTTCCGGACGCTGAGCTGGTGTCAGCGCCATCCATGACTGTACCCACCTGAAACTCCAAGAAAGAGCTTGCCTCCTGCACCCTGCCGGCAAAATCGTCCGGACCTGCCTCCTGAAGCAGGTCACATGGGTCTTTATCGTCCGGCAGCCGCACCACCTTGAGGTCGATTCCCCGCCCTGCAGCGGCTTTTTGGACCTTCAGCATCGCCTCCTGGCCGGAGCTATCGGCGTCAAAAGCCAGCACCACGGTCTTTGCCAGCCGTGCCAGCTCCGCCACCTGCTCGTCGGTCATCACCGTTCCCATCGCCGCGACGACGTTACGGATTCCAGCCTGGTGCAGGGCGATCGCGTCGGTGTAGCCCTCGACCACAATCGCCTCGCCTGCCTTGGTCACGTGCGAGCGGGCGAGGTCGATTCCAAACAGTTGACGGCCCTTATGGTAGATCTCGCTCTCGGGCGAGTTGACGTACTTCGGCATCTGGTCCTTGCCAAGTGCCCGGGCGCCAAAGCCGAGCACGCGGCCGCGTGCGTCTCGCAACGGAAACATGATGCGCCCCCGGAAGCGGTCGTAGAACCCGCCCTGCTTGCCGCGCTGGGTGAGCCCTGCCGCGAGCAGCTCCTGCTCGCGGAATCCGGCCCGCTGTGCCCTGGTCAGCATGCTGTCCCAGGCGCTCGGCGCGTAGCCAACGCCGAACTCGGCAAGAACCTCCGAGCCGAGCCCACGCTGCTCGAGGTACCGACGCGCCTTCGCCGCCTCGTCCGAGTCGCCCAGGTAGCGTTCGTAGAAGGCCGCGGCCTTGCCGACAACCTCCAGCAGCCGCTCACGCTGTCGTCGGCGCTCCTCGGCCTTCGGGTCCTCGTGCTCGTAGGTCACCTCCACCCCGTAGCGATCTGCAAGCTGCTCGACCGCATCGGCAAACTCGAGCCCGTCCTTCTCGCGCAGGAAGGTGAAGACATCACCGCCTGCCTGGCAGCCGAAGCAGTAGTAGAGGCCCTCGGTTGAGTTGACAGAGAAAGACGGCGTGCGCTCATCGTGGAAAGGGCACAGGCCCAACATTCGGTTTCCGCGCTGTCGCAGCTCGGTGTACCCCGAGATCACGTCGCCGATGTCGGATGCAGCGCGCACCTTCTCTACCGACTCACGCGTCAACTTGCTCATCTCGCGACTCCGCTGCGCTGTTCGTAGGCCCGGAAGCAGTAGCGATCCGTCATACCCGCAAGATAGTCGGTGACCCGGGTCGGGAGTTCGGCGTCCGGGTCGCCGGGCGGCGCGGGCGGCACGGCATCGGGGCTTTCCATGTAGTGCTCGAAAAGCGTCGCGATGATTCCCGCGACGCGCTGCTGCTCGTGTCGGCCGGCCTCGCCAAAGTACACACGGTCGAACATGAACTTGCGTAGCGCCAGCATCGCGCCACCGACTTCCCCGCCCTGAATGATGTCGCCCACGCGCGCGGAATGCTCGACCAGATCGTGTACGAGTCGATCGATTCGCTCGCTGCCGGTCTGCCCCAACACCTCGATCTCCTTGCGCGGCAGATCGGCCACGGTCAGCACGCCCGCGCGCAGGGCGTCGTCGATGTCGTGGTTGACGTAGGCGATGCGATCGACGAGTCGCACTATCGCGCCCTCGAGCGTGCGAGGCATCTCCGGCCCGGTGTGGTTGATGATTCCGTCTCGCACCGATTCGGTCAGATTTAGGCCCTGACCATCGCGCTCAAGCACATCGACGACGCGTAACGAATGGACGTTGTGGCGGAAGTGTCGGCCGGTTCGCTCGCGCAGCGCCCGGTCGAGCGCCTGCTCGCCGGTGTGGCCGAATGCCGGGTGGCCGAGATCGTGACCGAGCCCGATCGCCTCAGTCAGATCCTCGTTGAGCCGCAACGCGCGCGCGACCCCGCGAGAGATCCCGCAGGCCTCGAGCGTGTGAGTCAGGCGGGTGCGATAGTGATCGCCCTCGGGATCGATGAACACCTGGGTCTTGTGCTTGAGCCGCCGGAAGCTCTTGGAGTGGACAATCCGATCGCGATCACGCTGGAACGGCGTGCGCAAGCGGCAGGGTGCCTCTCCGTGCACGCGGTCTGGCGGGTACGACGCCGTCGCGAGAGACGAGAGTCTTAGCGCCTCCTCGTCTCGGATCCGCTGCTCGAATTCCGAGGCCACGGCGTCGATATCGGCGGCTTTGGCGGTGTCCACGCCCACGATTCTCGCACGCCGGTGCGATCTACCCCGGCAACACGGAGCGGTAGAGCCGCTCGGTCTGCTCGCCGCAACGATCCCAGGTGAAGTCGGCCTCGATCGTTTGACGCGCAACTCGCCCAGCTCGCTCGCGGGCGGCGGAATCCGAGATCCAGACGCCGATCGAACGCGCGAGAGCGCTCTCGTCGCCCGGCGGGACCAGCGTGATCCCACCGCCGGCCCTGGCGATGTCCTCCGCGCCGGTACCGGCACCAGCGATCGCCGGCACGCCGGCGGCCATCGCCTCGATATGGGCCACCCCGAACGGCTCGTCGGCGCTCGGCAGCACGTGGATGTGACAGCGAGCGAGTTGGTCCATCGCTCGCTCGTGAGTGAGCGACCCGAGAAAAGCGACCCGGTCCGAAACACCGAGCGTGCCGGCCAGCCGGCCCAGCTCATCGCGATCGCGGCCCGCACCAACCACCACGTAGCGCAAATCGGGGTGAGTTCCAGCGAGCGCGGCCAACGCCCTGATCACGCTCGCCTGGTTCTTGCGTGCCTCGAGCGTTGCAACGGTGACGAGCGTCGGACGTTCATGCTTGGCCGGCAACGCGGCCGGGATGTCAGCACCGAGATGCACGATCTCCAGGTGCTCCAGGTCGCCAGTCAGGTCAACGATCCCCTGACGCGTGTACTCACTGTTGGCGGCGACAGCCGACACGGAGCCAAGCACCTCGCAGACACGCCTGTGCCCGGCACCGCTACGCGCTGCCGCGAAGGAGATGTCGCCGCCATGCACCGATACGACAGAGGGCGAAGAGGTCGGCTCGCTGCTCATCCACCGCAGCGTGGCGTCACCGGCCGGAATCGCATAGTGCGTGTGAACCAGGTCGAACGACCAGCGACGTCGAAGATCGCTCAGCGCGCGACCGAGCGGGCGGGCGGCCCAGCGTCCCCAGCTTGCGTAGCTCGTCGGTCGCGGCGGAGAGACGAACCGCACGTAGCGCACGTCGATTCCGTCGAGCTGCGCCTTGCGAGGCTGCGCGTGCGCGGCGGCAGCCCACTGGCGAAGTAACTTCGCCGAGCGCAAAGCGCTCAGCGGCGGCAACGGCCGCTCGAGCGCCAGCACCGATACCTCGATTCCACGATCGCGCACGGCCATCGCCTGACGGTGTGCCCATATTCCGAGGCTCGGTGCAGCCGGGCGCGGGTAGTACTCGGCAACGATTGCGACTCGAAGCGGTGCCATCAGCGCCTCAGGCGACGCTACGCAGACTCACGTGGGCGTGATACTCGAGTGTGCCGACGACGGCGCGATCGACCCCTACAAGTGCCACGCGGTCGGCCTCGGGCGTGTCCTTCAGCTGCGCCGCCAATGCGGCGACCATGAACGAGCGCGACGGCTCGCTCATAGCCATACAGCTAGGGCCTGCGCATTCGACGCAGACGACTCCACCGGCGTCAGCGGCGAACCCACCGAGCGGCACCTCCGTCACCTCCGCCCCGCACTGCACACAGGCCGACAGCTCCGGCATGAAGCCCGCCGCAAGCAGCAACTTCAGCCGGAAGGCGAGCAGGTTCGCCGCCGTCGCTGCGCTCGGGTCGGAATCGAGTACCTGCAGCTCACGGCAGAGCAGGTTGTAGGCCGCCTCGTTCGACTCACCGTCGCCGAACAGCTTCATCACCGACTCGCAGGCGAGCCCGGCCGAGTTGATCGACGCACCATGCATTCTCAGCCTCGGGTACCACTCGACGGCCTGCGCCTGGGTCACCGTGTCGAGGTCGCCCTTGCCCTTGTATAGAACGAGGTGCACGCGCTGGAACAGCTCGAGCCGGCCGCCGAACCGTGATTTCGTGCGACGCACTCCCTTGACTACGGCGCCGACCCTGCCGTGGTCGCTCGTGTACAGGTGGACGATCCGGTCCGCCTCGCGCAGGCGCATCGACCGCAGCACTATCGCCTCTGTCTTGTAGTAGCCCGGCATAAATATTGGCGGCTTCGCCGCAACCTAGAGTCCCGAGGGCCCGCCTACAGCGGTCCCCCCCATGTCACCCTAAACTCTCTCGTTAGATCCGGATGGACGCGACCGCTGACGTAAAACCGAAGATAACCGTATACACGACCGACCCCTGCGCGCGCTGCATCAGGGCTAAGGACCTGCTCAAACGCCGCGGGCTCGACCACGAGGAGATCAACCTGGTCAAGGACCCTGCAGGCCGGCGGGACCTTGTCAAGTTGACCGGCCAGATGACGTTTCCCCAGATAGTGATAGACGGCAAGCCGATCGGCGGGCTCCAGGAGCTGCTCGAGGCCGACGAACGCGGCGAGCTGGAGCGGCTCTAAACCGCTGCCCGAATCGCCTCGGCGGTCAGCGCGGCGGCGATCACCCCGCCGATCAGCGAATCGCAGGGTCCGGCGCTGGCCGACGCGAGACAGAACACGACGTCACCGTCGACGGCCGAGTTGACCGGGTCGACCGCTCGTGCCATGCCGGCGTTGGCCATCTTCGCGACGATCGCGCAGCCGGTCTTGTCGATCTCGGCGTCGGTCATCACGCAGACCAGCGTCGTGTTGCCTCCGTCCTCGTCTCGCCCGTCCGACCATTTGAACGGCTCATGTCGCAGCAGCTCCGCAGTGCGGATCACCTTCCCGTCGCGTCGCGGCCCGGCCAGCACGCCTCCGTCGGCGCCGATCACGTCGCCGAACGCGTTGACGACCGCGAGCGCGGTCATCGACCCGCCCGATGGCAGCTGCTGCGCAGCGATTCCGACACCGCTCTTTGCAGACGACTCCCGGCCGAGAACCTTGCCAACCGCCGCGCCGGCTCCAGCGCCGACGCTGCCAAGCCCTGGATCGCGACTCGCCGCCTCGCAGGCCGCCTCGCCCTCGTCCGGCCCCGGCCGGCGCGACGCGTCACCGACGACGAGGTCGTAGATCACGGCGGCGGGGACGCGCGGCACGATGCCGCCCGGCGTCTTGAAGCCACGCTCCCTTCGTTCGAGCCAGCGCATCACGCCGTCGGCTGCTGCGAGCCCGAAACCGCTGCCGCCTGTCAACAGCACCGCGTTGATGTCGGCCGCATTTGCTGCCGGATCGAGTAACTCGACGTCGCGCGTGCTGGTGCCGCCGCCGCGGACGTCAGCGGAGGCGACCGCACCACGTTCCGGCGCGAGTACGACGGTGCAACCGGTGCCCGCGTCGAGGTCGGTCCAGTGCCCGGCCGAAAACCCCTCCGGCAGCGGCCCGCTCATCTGGCCTTGGTCGGGTTGCGCGGCGCCGGCTGGCAGCTGCGGCACAGGTAGGTTCCGCGGCCCGCCACCCGCAGTTTCACGATCGGCCGTCCGCAATCCGGGCAGGGCTCGTCCTCGCGCAGGTGGACCAGGAACTCGTCCTGCATTCCACCGCTCTCGCCGTTGTAGTGGCGATAGTCGTCGATCGAGGCGCCCTCGGCGGCGATGCCGGCTTGCAGCGAAGCAACTATCGAGTCACGCAAACGCTCGATGTCCGGGCGACGTAGCCGTCCCACTGGCCGCAACGGATGGATCTTTGCGCGAAACAGTGCCTCATCGGCGTAGATGTTCCCGATCCCCGCGACGCGGCGCTGGTCGAGCAGGAACGCTTTGACCGACACGCTGCGCTTCGACGCCGCACGCGCCAGCACCTCAGCAGTGAAATCCGCCTGCAACGGTTCGGGCCCGAGCCGCTCATCGAGATAAGCGTCGAGCGACTCGCGATCGGGGAAGATCTCCCCCGTCCCGAAACGCCGCGGGTCCACGAACCGCAGGCTGCTGCCATCGTCGAAGTCGAGGCGTACGCGCAGGTGTTTGGGCTCGTCCTTTTGCTCGCCGGCGTCCTCCCACAAAAGATTTCCGGTCATTCGCAGATGCACAACAAGCTGAGTCCCGTCCGATAGCTCAACCAACAGGTACTTGCCGCGCCGCTCCAGGCGCTCGATCCGCCGGCCCTTCAGCGCGCGCTCAATCGCGCTCGCCGGCGTGGGCGAGCACCAGAGCGAATCCGGCACCCTCGCGCAGGCGATCGTGCGCCCCTCTAGCACGGGCGCAAGCTGGCGGCGAATCGTCTCGACTTCGGGAAGCTCGGGCATCGCTGCCCGTGAACGTTATCCTCTGGCTCTGGGGTGGGCCTCGAAGTAGACGTTCTTGAGCTGCTGGTTCGACAGGTGTGTATAGACCTGGGTCGTCGACACGTCGGCGTGGCCGAGCATTTCCTGCACCGCGCGCAGGTCGCAGCCGCCGGCGAGCAGGTGCGTCGCGAACGTGTGACGCAGCGTATGGGGGCTGATACGACCGGCGAGGCCAGCGCCGCCGGCGTGCTTCTTGACGATCTTGTAGAGGCCCTGGCGCGTCAGCGCGCCGCCGCGGTAGTTGACGAACAGCCGCGAGGTCGTGCGCTCGCCGACGAGCGCCGGCCTGCCCTTGCGCAGGTACCCTTCGATCGCCTTGACTGCGACGCGGCCGACCGGCACGATCCGCTCTTTTGAACCCTTGCCGGTCGCGCGCAAGATCCGGGCTTCCAGATCGACGTGTGACACGTCGATGTCGACCGCCTCGCTCGCGCGCAGCCCGCTCGCGTACATCAGTTCCAACAATGCTCGATCGCGCAACGGGATCGGCTCGGTGCCCTTTGGCTGGGCGAGCAGGCGCTGGACCTCCGCGCGGCCCAGTACCTGCGGCAGCTTCTGGCGCTTGCGCGGCGCCGAGAGGTTGGCGGTCGGGTCGGAATCGAGTAGCTCCTCACGCCGCAGGTGGCGGTAGAACGAACGCATCGCTGCCGCCTTGCGCTGAATTGTGGCGGTCGCAACCGGCGGCCCGGGGCCCCCGCACGCCAACACGGTCAGGAACTCGGAGACATCGGCCGGCCCGGCGTCGCGCGGATCGATCTCGCGCTCAGCTAGGAACGCCCCGAACTGCAGCAGATCGGTGCGATAGCCCTGCAGGGTGTTGCGCGACAGTCCTCGCTCCAGCTCCAAGTACGCCAGGAAGTCGAGCAGCAGATGCTGGAAGTCTTCGGTCGGCGCAACGATCTGTTCGACTGCTTCGGTGGCCACAGACTGGGGTTCTATCTCGCCGCCCTCGTTCCTTGATCGCGCTCGACGAACGGCCCGAAGCTCGAGCGGCGCGGCGATTTCAAGACTGTACTCAACCAACCCCATCAGCCGTGAATGAAAGCGCGGAACCAGAGCAGCGCGACGAGGCTCTTGGAGTCCCGGCAGCTACGGATCACCTTGTCGAGCTGCTCAACCGGTTCTGGAACGACGTCGATCCGCTCCTCTTCATCTGGCTCGAGCGGGTCCTCACGCAGATCAGTCGCCAGATAGGCGTGGATGAACTCGTCGGTGAAGCCGGGGCTGGCGTAGAAGTCGGTCAGGTGCTGCCAGCCAGCGGCCGATCGACCGATCTCCTCACGCAGCTCGCGCTGGGCGGTCTTCAGGGGGTCCTCCCCGTCGATGTCGAGCTTGCCGGCCGGCAGCTCGAGTAGCGCCTGCTCGCCCGCGACCTCGCGAGGCTGCCGCACGAGCCAGATTCGCTGACCGTCGAACGGCAGAATCACCACCGCGCCGGGGTGCTTGACGACCTCGCGATCGACGACAGCGCCGTCGTCGTGACGAAACTGCTCGATCCAGACCTCGCCGATGTGGCCCTGCCAGACCTTCTCGCCACCGGCGCGCTCGAAGCTCATCGAGTTCGCCCCAGCACGGACCCTGCCGCCAAGGCGTAGCGAAAGAATTCCGGATCCTCATCGATCGACCTGCCCATCGTCGTTGTCGGCAATCCGGCCTCACGATATGCGGCATCGAGCGCTTCCACCGGTGCGCCGTCAACGAGCTGGACCTTCTCGGAAGCCATCGCCTGGACCTGCTGCGCGACCTCGCCGATATCCGAGCCAGGCGCCGGCGCGACGACGTCGCCCAACATCAATCGCAACATGGTCGCGGTGTGGTGGCTGACGCCACGGTGGCGCTCACGAGTATCGCCGCTCGAGACCCTTGGGACGATCACCACGCTGCAGCCCAGCGCCAATGCCGAGTGCGCGTTCGACAACGCAGCGAGTCCGCCATGGCCGAGCGCCGACGCCGACCCGATGATTCCCGGGCCGGGGCCGACGACCGCCGCGTCCCATTCGAGTTTGCGCCTTGCGCCGTCGATCGCACCCTCGACGGTGAGCGCTTCGCGCGGACCTCCAAAGCTCGCGCCGGCAGTTATGTGCCCGGTCAGCAGACCCCTGTCGAGCAGCGCCGCCACGACGTCGGACAGCGCACCGGGGAGCGCACCACCAACCGTCTGGATGTAGCCAAGGCGCCTCCCTTTGGCAGACCGCGAGAAACCGTAGGCGAACGGGGCAAGCTGACCGTGCAACGCCATGACCGCGACCGGCAGGCCGTCTTCCGGCGGCGCTTCGAGCCCCTCTTCGATCGGCTCGACCGCGTGCTGGAGCGACGTGTAGTTGAGCTTCATCGCGTGCTCGTCGCGTTCCGCCCCACCGCCCTCGAGCCGCGAGAGATTGGCGTGCACGATGTCGAAACCGCCGCTGCCGAGGCCCAGATCCTGAGCCTCTACGTTGACCACGACATCATCGCCGGGCATGACCGGCCCGGTCATGCCCGGGTAGGAGACCGCCGATCGTTCCACGCCGTCCTCGAGGCTCACGGTCAGCCTGGCGATGCGCGCATCCTGAGATTCGACCGACACCACGCTCGCGCGCCGCAGCTTGAGCATCAGACTTCGGAGGCGCGCGCAAGGATCCGCAGCGCCACGTCGAACATCTGCTCGAGTGCCTGCGCGCTGACGCTCTCAGCGGGCGTGTGATTCGCCTCGGTCGCGTTGGCCACGTTGAGGCAGCTGAACCCCTTGGCCTGAAAGGCGTTCGCGTCGCTACCGCCGCCGGTCGAGCGAAGCACAGGCTCGGCCTCGCAGTCGCGCAGCGCGGCGCAGGCGACCTGCACGACCGGCGCCGTCTCGGGCACGCGGTAGGCGAGGAACTGCTGCTCGACCGTGGTGTCGAGATCGACCTCGGCTTCGCCAGCCGCCCAGCCGAACGCGTCGATCATCTCCTGCATTTGATCGCTCGCCTTGGCGTCGTCGAGACTACGTGCCTCGACCTCTACGACGCAGCGCTCGGCGACGACGTTGGTCGCCGTTCCGCCCGCGACCCTGCCGACATTGGTCGTCGTCTCGTCGTCGATCCTGCCGAGATCGAGCGCCGCAATCGCCTTCGCCGCCGCGGCGATCGCGTTGCGCCCAGCTTCAGGCCTGATGCCGGCGTGTGCCGCCCGCCCGTTGAACTCGGCGCGCAGGTGGTAGTAGGTCGGCGCTGCGACGATCAACTCCCCGATCGGCGACGCGTGATCAAATGCGTAGCCGAACTCGGCTCGGAGCCTGCCGACGTCGAACGCCTTGGCACCGCGCAGCCCGGTCTCCTCGCTCGTGGTGAACAGCAACTCCACACCGACTGGCGCTCCGGTGCGAGCGCAGCGCCGCGCTAGCTCGACCAAGATCGCCACCGCGGCCTTGTTGTCGGCGCCGAGAATCGCCTCGCCACGGTTGCGGTAGACGCCCGCCGACAGCTCTACGTCAACACAATCTTCGAGCGGCACCGTGTCGATATGCGCACACATCATCACTGTACGGGCGCCCGCCGGAGCCGGCAGCCGCGCGAGCAGGTTGCCGCAGTCGGCTCCAGTCTCCGCAGCGCTGTCGTCTTCGCTCAAGTCAAAGCCGGTCGGCTCGAGCTGTCCCTGGATCCAGCGTTGGAGATCGCTCTCGCGCCCGGTCGGGCTCTCGATCTCGCACAGCGCTACGAAGGTCTCCCCAAGCCGGGCGCGCTCCTCCTGCGTGGCGCGCTCGATCGTGCGATCAGCCTGCTTCACGCCGCGTTAGCGCGACGTGTGAGTGGCGTCCAAGCCCTCGACCTCGCCGCCGGCCCGCTCGGCCTCGCTCTCGGGGCGTCCGCGACGACGCTCCAGCGCCGCACCAACGAATCCTCGGAACAGCGGCTCCGGCCGGTTCGGCCGCGACTTGAACTCGGGGTGGTACTGCGATGCGAGGAAGTACGGGTGGTTCGGCAGCTCGACGACCTCGACCAGGCGATCGTCGGGCGAAGTGCCGCTAAAGACGAGGCCCGCGTCTTCTAGCTTGCGACGCAGCAAGTTGTTCACCTCGTAGCGGTGCCGATGACGTTGGTAGATCACCGGCTCCGCGTATGCCTCGCGCACGCGTGTGCCGTCGTGCAACTTGACCGGGTCGGCGCCGAGGCGCATCGTGCCGCCCATGTCGTCCATCTCCTTCTGCTCGGGGAGCAGGTCGACGACGGGGTACGGCGTCTCGGGATCAAACTCGGCCGAGTTGGCGCCGTCCAAACCAACCACGTGGCGAGCGAAGTCGATCACGGCCATCTGCATGCCGAGGCATATGCCAAGGAATGGGATCTCGCGCTCGCGAGCGATCCTCGCGGCCGCTATCTTGCCCTCGATTCCGCGTACGCCGAAACCACCAGGGATCAGAATGCCATCGGCCTGCTCGAGCAACTCTGCCGCGTCGGCGTCGTCGAGGCCTTCGGCATCGGCCCAGAAGACTTCAATGCGCGTACCGTGATAGAAACCCGCGTGACGCAGGGCTTCGACAACTGAGAGGTATGCGTCAGCGAGCTTGATGTACTTGCCGACCAGCGCGATGCGAACGGTTTCGGTCGCTTCAGCCGCACGACGCGTCATCGCCTCCCACTCGCTCATGTCCGCCGACGGTGCCTCGATGCCAAAGTGGTCGAGGATCAGGTCGTCGACACCCTCGGCACGGAGCATCAGCGGCACTCTGTAGATGTCGTTTACGTCCTGCCCGGAGACGACCGCTTCTACCGGCAGACTTGCGAACAGTGCGATCTTCTCACGAATCTCGCGCGAGAGCGCCTCCTCGGAGCGACACATGACGACGTCCGGCTGGATGCCGATCCGGCGCAGCTCGTTGACAGAGTGCTGTGTCGGCTTGGTTTTCAGCTCGCCGACGTGACTGATGAACGGCACCAGCGTGAGGTGGATGAAGATGCAGTGGTCGCGGCCCAGCTCACCCTGGAGTTGGCGGATCGCCTCGAGGAAGGGCAGCGACTCGATGTCGCCGACCGTGCCGCCGATCTCGGTGATCACGAAGTCGAGGTCTTGCGCCTCCGCGACCAGCTTGACGCGCTGCTTGATCTCATTGGTGATGTGCGGGATCACTTGGACGGTGCTGCCGAGGAAGTCACCGCGGCGCTCCTTGCGGATCACCGAGTAGTAGACCGACCCGGAGGTGACGTTCGAGGTGCGCGCCGTATTCTCGTCGGTGAACCGCTCGTAGTGGCCGAGGTCGAGGTCGGTCTCGGCGCCATCCTCGGTGACGAACACCTCACCGTGCTGAAACGGGCTCATCGTGCCGGGATCGACGTTGATGTACGGATCGAACTTCTGTATCTGGACGCGCTGGCCGCGGTTGACCAGTAGCCGCCCGATCGATGCGGCGGCGATCCCTTTCCCGAGCGACGAAACGACCCCACCCGTTATGAAGATGAAGCAAGTACCTGGCGCGTTACCCCTGCTTTGTCCAGCGCGGTCAGCCATCGGTCCCTCCCTGGGCTGTCTGGTGATGGCTGTCGGTCGGCGTCCTCAACCTGCCAAAGGAGTCTAGCCGACGCAGCAGAGGGTTTCGATCCACCAGTGCGCTGATCGACCGAAACTCCCCATATACCGTGATCGCGATCAGCACGACAAGGGCAGCCAACTGCGCTGCGGTCGAGAGGGTGAGGATCAGCCAGAAGCCGGTCAGGGCACCCAGCAGGTTGGACCCGACATCGCCAAGCATCGCCTTCTCGCGCAGATCGTAGCCGGCGATGACGGCCGCCGGGCCGAGCAACAAACCCAATGTCTGGAGGGGAATCACGGTCCACCAGAAGAACGCAAGCGCAGCGCCGACCACGGCCAAGCACTTGATCGCTCGCCCCGGGCGCAGGTCGACCAGGTTGAAGAAGTTAGTTGCCAGCACCAGTACCGCGACGCCCAGCAGGTACTCGTACCAGGTCTGCCCCTGTCCCGACAGCGCGAAGAGCGCCAGGCCGAGCGCACCGACCGCTTTCAGCGCTCCGGTGCTGAGAGATCCTCGCGCCGCGGCTCCGGCGTGCCCGCGCCAGCCGCGCGGTGCCGTTCCGCTCGGTGCAGCGCCGGCAGACGCTCGGCCGCCGAGCAGGTCATCGATCAGCCCGAGCAACGCCACGCCTAGCGTGTACAACAGCACTAGACCGAAGTCCGCTCGCAGGATCTCGGTGTCAGCCAGCTCGTCCAACAGGGCGACCGGGCCGAGCGCGATCAGCGCCGAGACCACGATCGCGATACCCAGCGCGGTCACCACGGTGGCTCCCCGATAGTTCTCGCGTACGATCCCCGATCGCCGTAGTCCCGCGACGATCGCGGGGGCGAGCACAAACGCGACGGCTGCTGAGGCGATCAGTGGAATGAACTGCATGGACCGCTCCGCGCTCAGCGCCGCCGCGGACGCGGTGGCAGCAGGTCCGCCGCACCGGTTCCGTAGTTACCCTTTCGACCGGCCAGCACGTAGACGAGGGCCGCCTGGCCGGCGACCAAGTTGATGTCGTTGACCGTCGAGATGTCGTTGTCTTCGAAGAAGCCGATCTGTGACGGGTCGGTGCCTTGTCGTTCGACACCAACGAGCGTCGCCCGGCTGGTCTTCAACCCGCGGATCAGTCCCCGCTCGAACAGGTCGGCAGCCTTCTTTTCGGCCCCCTCCAGCCCATCGCGGTCACGGACCACGACGATGCTGTCGAGGCGTCCGAATCCGCCGCTCGAACTGGAGAACAGACTGCCGCGCACGCGTCGCGGCAACCCGCCGCCGTCACCGAGATCTCGTCCAATGGCGCGACCGAACCGCTCCAGCTGTCGGTCCGATCGCCGCAGCCGGGCGAGCCTGCTCCGCCCGAGGTCCTTCGACACCCTATCCAGCGACAGCGGCGAGGAGACCACGATGACCGACTGCAGCCGCGCACCGGCCGGTTCGACCGCGCCCTGCACTTGGGACTCGTAGCCCCCCGGCAGGTTGCCGATCGCCAGCAAGCCGACGCGGTCGCCGCGAATCAGCCCCCGCACGAGGGTCGGGAAGTTCTGCTCCTCGTAGCGTTGACGCACCTTGACCTGGGATTCGAGTTCGGCGTTGCGCTGGCGGGCGTTCTTTACATCGCCCCGCAGCGAGCGCTCGAGGTTCTGACGCGCACCCGACACGACGCCCTTGTCACCGATCGCGACGCCAAGCACCACACCGATCGCCAAAGCCAGGAAGACAGCGATCAGTGACAGCGCGTGGTAGCGGAAGTTGAGCAAGCGGTTGAGCTGCGCCGGTTGGTCAGCCGCCGCCGAGCAGAACCTGGATCTTCAGCCAGATCAGATCGATCAAACGGTTCAGTTGAGGAGAGCTGAGTACCACGACAACCATCGCGAACGCAAACGCGGCCAGCAGCGAGGCCAGCAGCCGCCGTGAAGGCGCCGGCTTGTAAAGCCTGCTGACACCCTTGGCGTCGACGAAAATCTCGCCAACGCGCAGGCGTGTCAGGAAGGTGGACGACATCCCCGCTCGAGCCTTGTCCAGAAATTCGATCAGGTTGAAGTGCAAACCAACGCCGACGATCAGGTTCGCGCCGCGCTCGTAGGCAACCAGCATCGCGATGTCCTGGCTCGTTCCCGGAGCGGGTAGAACCTTGTGCTCGACTCCAAGCGCTTCGAGCCTCTCCCTACCGGGGGCGCGACCGTCTCGGTAGGCGTGCACGATCAACTCGGCGCCCGACCGCAGGACGCGGTCGGAGGCCGAGTCCATGTCGCCGACGATCATGTCCGGCTTCAGTCCGGCCTCGAGCAGAGCGTCGCCGCCGCCGTCAACGCCGACCAGCAGCGGGCCGACCTCGCGTATGTACGGACGCAGCGTGCTGAGGTCTCGCTTGTATCCGGTGCCGCGCACCACGATCAGCACGTGACGGTCCCTGAAGTCGGTGTCGAAGTCGGGGAGGTTGAGCCGCCCGGCGAGTAGCTCGCGCTCCTCGCGAATATGGGTGAGCGTGTTCTCCGCGAACTGCTCGATCGCCTCACCGATCTGGGCCTGCTGGATGCGGGCTACGCTCTCCAGCTCGTCCAGCGATCGCCGATGACCCTCAGCGATAGTTCGTCCGTCACCGCCGACCATGGTGCCGCCACGCAATGTGATCCGATCACCGTCGCGCACCGTGTCGAACAGCGGCGCTCCAATCGCGTCGACGAGCACGACGCCGCCGCGCACGAGGATCAACGGCCCCGGGTTGGGGTAGCGCTCGGACATCGAGGGCGCCACATTGATCACTGCCTGGACACCAGACTCGACCAGGTCCTCAGCGGCAATTCGGTCGAGATCGCGGTGATCGATGATCGCGATGTCGGCCGGGCCGAGGCGCCGGATCAGGTGCTTGGTCTTCTTTCCAAGGCGAGCGCTGCCGGCAACCTCGGGAAGCAACAAGGTCGCGAAAGCCGGCTCGGCAACGCGGCCGGTCAACTCAGACGTGCTGGTCGTTGTCTTGGAGGCTGCCATCTAGATGATCGATTCCGAAGCCGGACGGCCAGGCGGGCCTGCGGCGCTCGGCTTCGTTGATTCTACGCGGCTTCGAGCATCCTTTCCGCATGCTGACGAGCGACGCCATCCTCGGCATCGGCTCCGAGCATGCGGCACAGCTCCGAAACAACCCCTGCCGACCCAAGCCGCTCGACCTCGGTTCTCGCTACAGCCGGCGCTGGGGCGCCGTCGGCCTGCTGCGCAACCCCCTTGGTGACACGGAAATGGCGGCTGGCTTGGGAGGCGACCTGAGGTAGGTGTGTGATGCAGATGACCTGGCGTTCACTAGAGAGGGCCCTCAGCTTCTCTCCGATCGATCGGGCAGTCGTCCCGCCAATGCCGGCATCGACCTCGTCGAAAACCACGGTCGGGGAGCCCGCGGCGCCGGTCGCCGTCGTCATCAGCGCCAGCATCACGCGCGAGAGCTCTCCGCCGGAGGCAATCTCGCGCAGCGGCCCAGCCGGCACCCCCGGATTGGTCGCGATCTCGAACCTGACCGCCTCTGACCCCTTCGGGCCAATCTCCTCCAGCGAATCGATCCGAGCCTCGAAAGAGGCATCTGGCATCGCGAGACCGGCGAACTGCTCGCGCACCGACTGCGAGAGTCCGGCCGCCCCGGTGCGGCGCCGTTCGCCGAGCGCGGCGGCAATTCGCTCCAACTCGCCCTCGACGCCGTCGAGCTCGCGCTCGAGCCGCTCGCTCTGATCAGCCGTACTGGCAAGTCGCTCGCGCTCAGATCGGCAGCGATTGGCGTGCTCGATCACGGCCGCGATCGTCCCCCCGTGCTTGCGTTTGAGGCGCGCCAACAGGTCGAGTCGCTCGTCGACCTCGGCCAGGCGCCCGGGATCGGGGTTCAACGAACTCCCATAGTCACCCAGCTCGCGCGACAGTTCGCGTGCCTCCTCCACAAGCGACCCGCCACGCTCCGCCAACTGCGACAGCTCGGGGTCGATCCCGCTGGCGCGTTCCAGTTCGGCGACAGCGAGCGCGATCCGGTCCGCCGCGCCAGTCTCCGATGTCGAATCGAGCGCTTCGAGCGCCGCGGCAGCCGACGCCTGCAGCCCTTCGGCCGACCCGAGCCTGCGCGACTCGGCTTCGAGCTGCGCTTCTTCGGCTTCGTCCGGCTGTGCTTCCTCTATCTCGTGCAGCTCGAACTCAAGCAGGTCGAGGTCGCGCTCGCGTGTGCCTGCCCGCTGCGCCAACTCGTCGAGCTCCCGACGCAGAGCGCTAGCGCGAGCCCACTCGTGCCTACATGAGGCGCGATCTGCGAGTTGCGCCTCGCCGCAGAAAGCGTCGAGCACATCGAGTTGCGCCGATGCCAGCGTCAGCTTGCGATGCTCGTGCTGACCGTAGAAGCCAAGCAGCGTCGAGCCGATCCGACCGAGGTCGGAAGCGGACACCGAGCGACCCTGCAGATAGGCACGGGAGCGTCCCTCGGCCGTCACCCGACGGGCGAGCACCAGTTCCGCATCGAGGTCAACCCGCTCGCGCAGATCGCGGAAGTCGGCATCAGCGAATAGATCCGCGCGAGCCTCGAAGACGCCTTCCACGTATGTCTCCTTGGCCCCTGGGCGCACGATCCCGCGACGTTGCTTGCCGCCAAGCAAGAGGTCGAGCGCGTGAGCGAGCATCGTCTTGCCGGCACCGGTCTCCCCAGTGATCACGTTGAGGCCGTCGCCCAGCGCCAGCTCGGCGCGCTCCAGCAGGAGCAGATTCTCGATGCGCAGCTCAATCAGCACATGACATGTATAGCCGCCGATGCCGACGGCGCCGGTAGCCTCAGCGCGACAGGCGCATCAACTTTTCGCGGAACCTGCGATAGAAGCTCGACCCGTGCAGCTGGGCGAGGCCCACCGCGCTCGGCCGGTAGCCGACGGAGACAGTCTCACCAACGGCGACCTCGCCCGTTCGCACACCATCCACAAGGAAATCAACCGGTTCGACACCGTCGTTGGTCACGGACAGATCGTCGGTCGGCGCCGCGACCAGCGGGCGGTACGCCAGCGCATGCGGGGCGATCAGGCTTACGGCGAAGCAGTCGACTCCCCAGGCGACGATCGGCCCCCCAACAGATAGGTTGTACGCGGTCGAGCCGACCGGTGTGGCCGCGATCAGGCCGTCGCAGGGAATCGCACGGCCGATCTGCTCGCCCGAGAGTGAGTAGGAGATGTGCGTTACGTTCAGGTGCGAGCGCCGCTGGAACGAGACCTCGTTGATCGCGAACTCGACCCCGCGTCCCTTGCCAAGCGTCAGCGCCGGCAGGTCGACGACCTCGAAGTCGCCACCGAAGGCATGCTCGAGGCCGGCCTCGAGGCCATCGCGATCGACGGTCGCGAGGAAGCCGATGCGACCGAAGTTGATCGCGAACACCGGCACGTTGGTGCCCGAGTAGGCACGCAGCGCGCGTAGCGTTGCGCCATCGCCGCCGAGCACAAAGCAGATGTCGGGAGCCGTGTCACGCTCGACGCTGGCGACTCCGTGCTTGGACGACTCATCCTCGTCGAACACCAACTCGACGCCGGCTTCGGCGGCGGCGGCTACCAGCAGACGAACCGCTTCGGCCGTCTCTTCCGGCCGCTGATGGGTCAGCACAGCGGCCGAGCGAACCGCCCTCACCGGCGCACCGGCATCTGGAGCGCCGTTCACGCCGCTCGAGCCCCGGGCTCGGCGACCAGAGCCGCCTCGCGCAGATCGTCGACGCCGCGGCCGGTCTGCCTGCCGCACCAGATGAAACTCTCGCGGTTGCCGGCCGGACCTGGAAGACCCGACTCGCAGTAGCCGAACACCTCCAGGCCTGCCGCGCGCGCGGCCCCGCCAACGGCGACCAGGGCATCGAGACGGTCTTGAGCGTCGCGCACCACCCCGCCCTTGCCGACGCGCTCGCGCTCAAGTTCGAACTGAGGTTTGACCAGCGCCAAAACGTTGAGTCGGTCGGTGCCGCAGGCGGCGATCACGGGCAGCACCTTGGCGAGGCCGATGAACGACAGATCGGCCACGATCAGGCTGGGCCTGAAGGGAAGCGAACCCGGCTCCAGGTGGCGCGCGTTGGTGCGCTCCACGACAGTCACCCGCGAGTTGCGCCGCAGGCTCCAGTGGAGTTCCCCGTAGGCGACGTCGAGCGCGATCACATGCGCAGCTCCGGCCTGGAGCAGGCAGTCGGTGAAACCGCCGGTCGACGCGCCCGCGTCGAGGCATCGCTCGCCCGCGACGGGAACGCCCAGCTCAGTCAGGGCGGTGTCGAGCTTGCTGCCGCCGCGCGAGACGAAGCGGGCGCGCTCCTTGATCGACAGAACGACATCCGTTCGCACCAACGTACCCGGCTTGGTGGCCGGTACCGAGCCGTCGCCGACGATCACCCCGCCGGCCATCACCGACGCGGCGGCCTTGCTGCGGGACTCGAAAAGGCCCCGCCGCGCCAGCAACAGGTCGAGGCGCACCCGTGAGCCACTGTCGTGCGTACTGGTCATTGCTTCAAACGGTACATGCCCGGCACGGATTCGGACAGCACTGTGACCCGCTTCACATAAGAACAGGCGTTCGGGTGGTAGAAACTGGGGGCGAGCAAGTTTGACGCTACCCCGCGTCGCTCTAGCAAGAGCAGCTCGCACACATAGGAGAAGATCCCACGAATCTCTCCCCTCCCCACAGACGCCCCGTCAGCGCGGGGCGTCTGCCTATCCCGACACTTCCGTGGGAGGCTCTAGCGCAGCGCGTCTACCGTCAGTGTTTCGCCGACTCGCTCAGCGACGTCGGCAGCTGTGAGGCCAACTTCTTCCGCCAGCTGCTGCGGCTTGCCGTGCGTGACATAGCGATCGGGAAGCCCGATTCGCAGCACCTGGAGTTCCGGGCCGAGCGCGCCGGCGTCTGAGAGGTGCTCGACCACAGCGGACCCGAAGCCTCCGGCGAGCACGTTGTCTTCAATCGTCACGATCAGTTCGTGTGACGCGCCCAGCGACGCCAGCAACGCCGTGTCGAGCGGCTTTGCGAAGCGCGCATCGCAAACTGTGGGCTCGAGCCCCCGCTCGCGCAGCAGTCGCGCTGCGCCGAGCGCTATCTCGACGCCGGCTCCGTAGCCGAGCAGCGCGACTCGCTCACCCTCATCGAGCATCTCCGCTCTGCCGATCTCGATCGCGTGCCCCGCCTCGGGAAGCTGCACGCCGACCGCCGCGCCGCGCGGATACCGAATCGCGACCGGGCCATCGTCGTATTCGAGCGCCGTTCGCAGCATGTGCACCAACATAGCCTCGTCACGCGGGGCCATCAGCACGATGGTCGGTAGCAGGCGCAGGTAAGAGATGTCGAACGCGCCGTGGTGGGTCGGGCCGTCATCGCCGACCAGGCCCGCTCGATCCAAGCAGAACACAACGTTGAGCTTCTGCAGGCACACGTCGTGAACGAGCTGGTCGTAGCCGCGCTGCAGGAAGGTCGAGTAGATCGCCGCGACCGGCTTCAGGCCGCCCAGTGCCAGCCCAGCCGCAAACAACACCGCGTGCTGCTCGGCGATGCCAACGTCGTAGCACTGATCGGGCAGCTCGTCGGCCAGCTTCTGGAGTCCGGTCCCACCGGCCATCGCCGCCGTAATCCCGATCACGCGCGGGTCTGACCTGGCCTCCTCGACAATCGCGTCGGCGAACACCGCCGTGTACTGGGGTGGGCCAGCCGCGCTCGTCTTGCCAGTCAGCTTGGCCGCGGCACCGTTTGCGATCGAGTTCGGCTTGGCGGCGTGCCACTTCTCCATGCCCGCCAGGCCTCCCTGCTCGGCCGGCGCGAAGCCCTTGCCCTTGATCGTCTTGATGTGAACGACCACCGGCCGATCGGCGTCGAGCGCCTGGCGCAGCGCCCTGCGCAGCGCCTTGACGTCGTGACCGTCGACCACGCCGATGTATGCGAGGTCGAGCTCCTCGAAGAACAGTCCGGGAGCCCAGAAGGCTTTCAGCGCTTCCTTGACCTGGGGGCCGAGTCGTTCGAAGCTCTTCCCTATCCCTGCCGGGATCTTCGTCAGACTCGCCTCGAGGGCCTCGCGCGCATGCCAGCCCGTCGCGTTCAAGCGCATGTTGTTGAAGTAGTTCGACAGCGCCCCAACGTTGGGCGAAATTGACATTCCGTTGTCGTTGAGAACGATTACGACCGGAGTGTCGAGGCCGCCGGCATTGTGCAGCGCCTCAAAGTTGACGCCACCCGTCATCGCACCGTCGCCTACGATCGCGACGACTCGTCCGCCATCGTCGGAGCCCTCGATACCGGCCAGTTCGCGGTAGCGAATCGCCTCCTTGATGCCAACCGCGTAGCTGGCCGCAGTCGAAGCGTGACCGGCACCCATGATGTCGTGATCGGACTCCTCGCGCGAGCAAAAAGGCGCGAGCCCACCGTACTTGCGGATACTCGGCAGCTGACTACGGCGACCGGTCAACACCTTGTGCGGGTACGCCTGGTGTCCGACGTCCCACAGAAGCTTGTCCTTGGGCGATTCCAAGAGACTGTGGAGGGCCACCGCCAGCTCACACGTCCCAAGGTTGGCACCAAAGTGCCCGCCGATCTCGCCGACGGTGTCGATGATGTACTTGCGCACCTCCTGCGCGACCTGCTGAAGTTGACGATCGTCGAGTCCCTTGAGGTCTGCGGGCCCGTCGATTCGATCGAGAAGAGTCTCTCTATTGTCTTCCACGTCGTTCATTCCTCGCGCATAAATATGAAGTCGGTTATCCGCTCCAAGTCCGATCTATCCCCGACAAGTCCAACCCCAGCCTGCTCAAGCGAGTCGCGAGCACTGCGATGGGACTCGCTGGCCAACTCACGGGCCCGGTCGAGTCCGAACACGCTGACGTAGGTCTGCTTCCCGTGCCGCTCATCAGTCCCGCGTGGCTTGCCCAGCTCCTCCTGGGATCCCGTGACATCCAATATATCGTCGACTATCTGGAAGAGTACGCCTAACTCACCGGCGAATCGAGCGAGGCCCTGCCTGACCTCATTCGGAGCCCCCAGCAGCAGCGGCGCAACTCCCACGCTGGAGCCGATCAGCTTGCCTGTTTTGAGCTCGTGCATGTGACGTAAATCGCCCGATTCGCTCCCTGGGCCGGCGCTCACGTCGATGTACTGGCCTCCGACCATACCGTCCACCCCAATCGCGTCAGAGAGCTCGCGAAGCGCGGCCAGTATTCGAGCCGGGGGGCCCACCTGGCGGCCGAGTACCAACCTGTAGGCCTCGGCGAACAGGCCGTCGCCGGCGAGAATCGCGACGTTTTCGCCGAAGGCGATATGACAGGTCGGGCGGCCGCGGCGTAGGTCGTCGTCATCCATCGCGGGTAGGTCGTCATGAATCAGCGAGTAGGTGTGAATCAGCTCAACCGCCGCAGCCGTCGGCAGCAGCACGTCCGGGTCCTGGCCGAGCGCGCGGCCGGTGGCAAGCGTCAGTACGGGGCGGATTCGCTTCCCTCCCGCGAGTAGCGAGTAGCGCATCGCCTCGTCGAGCCCCGCGGTCGCCGGCTCGGGCGCGAAACTCAGCTCGTCGAGGTACTGCTCTACCTGTGCGCGCAGGTCTTCCGGATAGGAAGCCGCGCTCAGAGCAGCTCCTCCTGCCCTGGGAGCGAGGCCTCGGGCGCGGCGCGCGCAAGCCTGTCGAGCTCGACCGCGGCCTGAGATGCAAGCTCGGCGCAGCGCGACGTCAACTGCTGTGCCCGCTCTCCTCCTGGATCGCCGCGCAGCTCGGTGGCTGCACGCTCGAGCTGCTCCGATATCTCGGATAGCCGCCCTGTCTCGATCGATTCCGGTTGACTCATCGGGTTCCTGCCTCCTTGATCGCACTACCAAGTATTCCGTTCACGAAGCCGGGTGCTTCGGCGCCGCAGTACTGCTTGGCGGTCTCGACAGCCTCGTCGATCGCCACCTCGGTCGGCACGTCCGCGCGGTGAATAACCTCGAAAAGCGCCACTCGCATGATCGCGCGCTCGAGCGGGGCGATGCGATCGAGCTCCCAATCGACCGAATGGTCGGCGATCAGGCGGTCGAGCTGCGCCCGGTTGGCCTCGACCCCCTCGATCAGCTGGCGCGAGAACTCGCTCAACTCGCCCTCGCTCGGTTCGCGACTCCTGACGTCGCGCTGATAGCAGGCGAAAACGGCGGCCCTACGCTGATCGCTGCGGCGCACGTCTGCGTCTCCAGCTATGCGCGCGAGACGTACTCGCCGCTGCGGGTGTCGACGCGAACGCGATCGCCCTCATTGACGAACAATGGCACCCGCACTTCGACTCCCGACTCGAGCGTGGCCGGCTTGCTGCCGCCGCTGGAAGCGGTGTCGCCGCGTAGGCCTGGATCGGTCTTGGTGACCGCCATCTCGACGGCGCTGGCGATCTGGATGTTGCCGAGCTTTCCATCGACGAACAGCACCTCGATCTCGTCGTTGGGAAGGATCCAGTCGATCGCGTCGCCCACGACCGACTTCGCGAGCGACGTCTGCTCGAAGTCGCCGGTGTCCATCATCACGAGATCGTCGCCGGACTCGTATAGGTACTGCATCTTGCGTGTCTCGGTATGGACGGGGCGTACCTTCTCGCCCGCCCTGAAAGTCTTGTCTAGGACCGCCCCGCTGGCGACGTTCCTCAACTTCGAGCGAACGAAAGCGGCGCCCTTGCCGGGCTTCACGTGCTGAAACTCGAGGATCTTGAAGACCGTGCCGTCGACCTCGATGTGGCTGCTCTTCTTGAACTGGTTCGTGGTGATCATCGGCTAGAAGCGTAGCGGCGATCGGCGCAGCAGGATGTTCAGGTCACTCGCCAACCTCTCGGGCTGCAGGTGCAGTTGGCGCCAGGTAATCCGAATCACTCGCCAGCCCGCCGTTTGGAGAACGCGGTCTCGGGCGCGGTCACGCTCGAAGGCGTCGTGGGTGCGGTGGAAACGGCGGCCGTCGAGTTCAGCAATCAAGCCGTGGCCACGCCAGACGCAATCGACCTCGAGCCCCTCGACGGGGACGTTGACCTGCGGGCGCGGCACCCCCACCGACCTAAGAAACTCCAAGAAACGGTCCTCCAGCTCGCTGCGTGTGATCGCGATCCCGATCTGACGATCGGCCAGCAACGCGCCGATCGTGTGCGTACCACGCCGCCGCGGGTGGCGGCCCACCAGGTCGGCGACTGACAGCGCACCGGCGAGTTCCAGAAGGTCGACCTCTCGCCAGGCGCGCGCCACCTGCCGGCGATCAAGAACCGACGCGAGATCGAGAAGAGTCCGCGCCGCCGTGGTAACGGGGATGCCCGACTCGACCGTCGTTTCGTCACTCCGAATCCGGCAGCGATGGGGTTCGATTCCTGGCCGCGCCGCAACCGATCTGGGCAAGGTGACATCGATGCGGCCGCGAGCGCTCGGTCGGATCCGCCAAAGCGCGGCGGCGGAGCGATAGCTGAGGACCGCGCCACTCCCGCACGCCAGCACCGCCGCCATCCATCGCCCCTCCGTCGAGAGCAACCGGTGCCCGACCGCGTACACGCCTCGATGAACCAGGTGTAGACGCCCGCTCTTGACGCGATGGTCGATCGCGCCCTGACCGAACCCGAGACCGGCGATTTGCGACCGCCTCACGACTCCGTGCTGCCGTTCCGCAAGCTCGGCAATCAAGGCGTCCCGGCCACGAGACCGAGGTTGACGTTCCATTCCACCGTCAAGTTCGGTCTCGATCTGCATCGGACCGATAGTGGCAGAGCCGCGGTCACATGGGGCGCGGCGAGTGTGTCAAACCGCGGTCAATTGCTTGTCGACCTTGGTCAGAACCTCGCTGCCGTCGCCGACCACAACGAGGTCCTCGATCCTGACGCCGAACCTGCCGGGCAGGTAGACGCCCGGCTCTATCGTGACGACGTTCCCGTTGGCTAGGCGCTGCTCGACCTTGGGTGCGATTCGCGGGCCCTCATGAACCTCGAGTCCGACGCCGTGGCCGCTGCCATGGCGAAAACGCTCGGCGTGGCCGGCCGAATCGATCAGCTCTCGCGCGGCCGCATCCACCTCGGCACACGTCACGCCGCTTCGAGCGCGGCCGAGCGCTGCGAGCTGGGCGGACAGCACCAACTCATAAATCTCGCGCGCCTCGGCGTCGATCTCACCGGTCGCGAACGTGCGCGTGCAGTCCGAGCAGTAACCATCGACGACGCAGCCTATGTCGATGACGACGAGTGTGCCACGGGGGATCTCGACATCGCGCGGCGCCGCATGGGCGATCGCTCCATTGTCGCCGGCAGCCACGATCGGCGGAAAGGAGACGCCCTCCGATCCGTTTTCGAGCGCGCGGGTTTGGATGGCAAGCGCGACTTCGCGCTCGGTCCGTCCCGCGAGGCCAAACTGGCCCGCAATCCAAAGGTAGATCTCGTCGGCCAGCTCGGCTGCAGCGGCGATCGACCGCAGCTCCAAGGCATCCTTCGACTCACGGAGCCGCTCGACGAGTCCGCCGGCCGCGACCAGCTCCACGTTGCCGGGCATAAGGTCGCGCAGGCGCGCGTGCTGCTTGACCGTGAGATGGACATCGTCGAATCCGAGCCGCAGCTCCTCCCCACCTATCGGCTCCACCAGCGACTTGAACAGGTCGCGCTTGCCCTCGCGCACGTCCCAGCCGGGAGTCGAGTTCCTAACCTGCTCGAAGTAACGGAAGTCGGTCACGAACAGACGCCGATCGCCGCCAAGAACGCAGAGCCCGTTCGTGCCCGTGTACCCGGTCAAGTAACGGACGTTGATCTGGTCGCTGACCAGCAGTAGATCCAGCCCTTGCTCGCTTACGAGCGATCCAAGCCGCTCCGCCCTTTCCGCAACATCGTTCAAAGCTCTTTGGCGAGTATCTCGAGCGCGTCGCGATAGCCGTCGGCGCCCCTGCCGGAAACCACGCCCTTGACAAGCCCTTCGAGCACAGACTTGTGCCGCCACTGCTCGCGCTCTTCGACGCGCGACAGATGCACCTCAACGGCGGGTAGATCGGTGATTTCGAGGGCATCGCGGATTGCGTAGCTATAGTGCGTCCAGGCGCCCGGGTTGAGCAGCAGGCCGTCGGCAAGATCGGGCGCGTCGTGCAGCGTCTCGACGAACTCGCCCTCGCTATTCGTCTGGAAGAAGCTCGTTTCGAGCCCGAGCTTCCTCGCCCACTGGCCAACGCGGACCTCCAACTCGATCAGCGTCACAGTGCCGTAATGCTCGGGATCGCGCTTGCCGAGCATGTCGAGGTTGACTCCGTGCAGGACCGCCACGCGGGCGCCGCTCACGAGCGCAGCTCCTCGATCACCGCGAGCAGCCGGTCGTCGTCGACTTCGCAGCCAATCTCGATCTCGCCGATGGCTCGCAACAGCACCATGTTCCTACGTCCCTTCGATCGCTTTTTGTCGCGGTTGGCATGCTCGAGCAGCGCGGCACCCGAGGGGCCCGTGAACTTCACCGGTAGACCGTTTCGGACCAGCAGGCCGGTCACCTGCTGGCGAATCGCGAGATCGAGATCGAACTCGAGTTCGGACAGACGCAGCACGAGGATCAATCCGATCGCGACGGCCTCGCCATGCCGGTATGCGCCGTAGCCGGTGGCCGCCTCCAGCGAGTGGGCAAAGGTGTGCCCCAGATTGAGCGACGCACGTACGCCGCTGTCGCGTTCGTCTGCCGCCACGATCGCGAGCTTGGTGCGCAGGCAGCCGCTTATCAGGTCGGTCAGGACGGGAGTCTGCGCCTCGCTCAGCTCGGTGATCGGTGGAGCAGCGCTGACTTTCTCCCACAGATCACCGCCGGCGATCAACGCTGTCTTCACGACCTCCGCGTAGCCGGCCTTCAACTCGGCTGCCGGCAGCGTCTGCAGAAGATCGGGGTCGGTGACAACCGCAGCTGGCTGGTGGTAGGCGCCAACGTAATTCTTCGCCTCGGGAAGGTCGACGCCAGTCTTGCCGCCGTAGGCCGAGTCGACCTGGGCAACGAGGGTCGTCGGCACGTGAACGACCGACACGCCGCGCTGGTAGGTCGCCGCGCAAAAGCCCGCGAGATCGCCCACCACGCCGCCCCCGAGAGCGATCAGCGCATCGTCGCGCCGCATGCCCTCGCGCGCGAGCGTGCGAAGCACCCGCTCGGCCTCCGTGAGCGTCTTGTGCTGTTCGCCCGCCGCCACTGACAGCCCGCCGGCCAGCTCGACTTTGCCATCGAGCGCGGCCCGCAGCCGCGCGCCATGCAGCGCGTCGACCTGCTCGTCGGCAACCACGAAACACCGCGATCCTTGCTGCAAGAAGAACCCAAGCGCAGCGAGAGCTCCGCGACCGACGTAGACCGGGTGGGAGCCGCTCGACGCGCGCGCCCAGTACATTCGAACCGACGGCGGTACCTCGTCGCCCGCAAGCGCGACGGCCGCACCGAGGGCGCGGTCGAGATCGTCGATTCGGTCCGAGGGAACCACCGCCCTTGCCACAGACTCATAGAGCGGCCTGCGCGACTCGAGCAGCTTCCCGAAGGCGTCGCGGTCACGCGCGAGCGGGCGGTTGGCGCCGCGTGCACGGCGCCACGCGGACTGGGCATCCGTCTCCAGATAGACCGTGACGTAATCTCGCAGCCGCTCACGCACCGCGTCACTCGCAACGGCGCCGCCACCCAACGCGACGACCTGTGCTCCGTCGCAGTCGAGCACGTCGAGTACGGCATCGCGCTCGCGGCTGCGGAACTCGCGCTCGCCTTCGCGGTCGAAGAAGGTCGCTATCGGCATGCCGAGTCGCTTTTCCAGCTCCGCGTCGGAGTCCGCGTGTTCGGTCCCAGCGCGCACCGCCAGCAGCCGTGCGGCAGTCGACTTACCCGCACCCATGAACCCCACCAGCACGAGCTTCTTGCCTGCCGGAATTGCGAGCGCCGGTGCCGCCCCAGCGCCGCCGCCTCCTTGGACTCGCCCTATCCCCGCCATTCGATCCGGCGCTTGTAGGACTCGACCGCCTCAACCGCATCGCCGATCGAATCGCCGCCAAACTTCTCACGGTAGGCGGCAGCCAGCTCGAGCGCCATCATCGCCTCGCCGACGACGCCCGCGGCCGGCACCGTGCACGAGTCGGTGCGCTCGCGCAGAGCCTCCGCCGGCTGCTTGGTGGCCGTGTCGACCGACCGCAGCGGCTTGGTCAGCGTAGGCAGGGGCTTCATCGCGACCCGTGCGAGAAGTGGCTGCCCGGTCGTCATGCCGCCCTCGACGCCACCGGCACGGTTCGTCTCGCGCACGTAGCCGCGCTGCTCGTCCCAGAAGATCTCGTCGTGGGCCTTCGAGCCAACGCGCCCCGCAAGCTCGAAGCCGTCGCCGATCTCGACTCCCTTCATCGCGTGAATCGACATCATCGCGGCCGCGATTTGGCCGTCGAGCCGCGCATCCCAGCTGGCGTAGGAGCCGAGGCCCGCCACGACGCCGAACGCCTTCACCTCGAAAACGCCGCCGAGGCTCTCGTTCGCCTTGCGCTGTTCATCGATCTCAGCAACCATCGCCTCGCTCGCCGAGCTATCAAGGCAGCGGACCGGCGAGTCGTCGACTCCGTCGAAATCGGACGCCGAGCCGCCGAGTCCACCCGGTGCGTGAATCGAGCCGATCTGCATCACGTGGCTGCGGATCTCGACTCCAAACTTCCTCAGGAACGCCTTCGCAACCCCCCCGACGGCCACTCTGGCGGCGGTCTCGCGAGCGCTCGCCCGTTCGAGCACGTTGCGCACGTCACTGTGCCCGTACTTCAGCAGACCTGTCAGATCGGCGTGGCCGGGACGTGGGAGATGCACCTCCTCGACCTCATCCTCGATCGGCCACGGACTCATGCGATCGGCCCAGTTGGCATGGTCGCGGTTCTCGATCAACAGGGAGATCGGGCTACCCAGAGTGCGTCCGTGGCGGATACCTCCCCAAACCTGCGCCCGGTCCGACTCGATCTTCATCCGGCCGCCACGGCCATGGCCGAGCTGGCGGCGCCCCAGATCGCGGTCGATGTCGTCGGCGCGCAGCTCGAGGCCCGCCGGAATGCCCTCGATCAGGGCAACCAGGCCGGGGCCATGAGACTCGCCGGCAGTCGAGAATCGAAGAGAAGCCATCCCACGGAAGGCTACTTCCTTCGGTTCCCGGTAGCAGTTCGAGTTGGGCCCGGCTCGGGCGCCGGCTGCCCTAGAAGCCGATCTTGTCGAGCACCGAGATCATGTGGTTCTGCTTGCGCTTGGCCACGCGCTTGGCCTTGCGCTTCTGACGCCCACGCTCGACGCGGCGAAGCTTTTTCGAGTCGAGCTTTGAGAGCTTCTTCGACAGCCTGCGTTTCTTGGCCGCCGAGGCAGCCGTGGGATCGCTGATCTTCTTGGCGTCGATGTCATCGAGCTTCAGCTCGTAGGTCGTGATATCTCCGTCGGACGAAATAGCCTCGATCGTCTGGGAATCCTTCTTCTTCATGTAGATGAACGAGCATTCGTCGTCGCTCGGAGCACAGCGACCGTCGCCGGTCGTGGTCGCCGATGAGGACAGCAGGAAGACCGCGTTCTTGCCGTTCGAACTCACGCCAAGGAAGACCAGGATCGGGTTCTTCGAACTGGGAAGCGAGCGCAGTCCTTCGAGCGTCTTTTTCTGGAGCTTCTTGCTGGCCTTGCCGAACCGTACCTTCGCCACCCAGGTGAAGTAGGAGACTGCGCTGCCGGTTCCGCCGGTGGTGTCGCCGCCGGTTCCGCCGGTGGTGTCACCGCCCGTCGTCCCGGTTGTGTCGCCGTCCGTCGTCCCGGTGGCACCGGTCGCACCGGTCGCGCCGGTCGGGCTCGCCACGCCGGCGCCGCCGGCGCTTGAGCTCGTCGCAAACGGATTCTTGCGAGCGAAGACCCGCACGCTCTTGCCCTCCTGCTGTGGAAACGCGGTCCGGTCGGGCGTCTCCTGGGCGACGTTCGCGATGTTGGTCTCGGTGTCCGGGGTCGGCTCCTCGATCGAAGGCGACGGCGCGCGCGCGGTGGGCTCCTCGGCCGACTTCGAGAGCAAGATTGGCACGGCAACCAGAGCGACAAGCAGCGCGATCGCCGCGATCAGCATCGCCGGCTTGCTTTTCAGATCCTCGAACAGCTCGCGAGCGAAGTTCACGGTCGCTTCACCGCCGCGGTCGGAGGAGCTGACGCCGGAGCAGCCTCAGCCGGAGGGGCGGCGCCAGCGGCGCCAGTGGGGGGAGCCACGCCTCCGGTGGGATCCACCGGTGCCCCGGCCGTCAGTACCGCGGTCGAGGCCGGCAGGTTGAACATCTTCCCGCTGATCTCCGACAAAATCTTCGGGTCGCGGCTGTTGCCTCCACCCTCGGTCGCCGAGGGCGCCCCGGCGTCGCCTTGCGGCTTGAACGTGATTGTTTCGATAACCACCAGGCGCCCCGAGATAATCAACTGCTTGCGCTTCTGGTGGACCATCTGATTCAGGTAATGGATCAGATCCTCGAGGCGGAAGAAGCGTCCCGTGAAGGTGATCTTGAAGCTCGACGGTGTGAGCGTCGCGGCAGGGCTTGGAGCTCCGCCTGTCGCCGCGGTCGCCCCCGCTTCGGGCGGTGCTCCCGTTGCGCCCTCGGCACCGGTCGCGCCGGTCGCGCCGGTCGCGCCGGTCGCGCCGGTCGCGCCGGTCGGCGGGGCCTCGGAAGCTGCCGGGTCCTCCTCCGCCACCGAGATACCGTCGAAAACTGTCTTGGTCGCGAACCCGGCCTGATCCAATTGCAGGATCGTCGCTGGGAAGTCGTCGTCGACGGATCCCGCCGGCGGCGTCGCCTTACCGATCTTTGCGATCGTCGCGTAGCTGGTGGAGTAATCGCTGTCGTCGCTCGCCTGGGTCTGCCCGACAGCCGAAACCGCGTCATCGACGGTCTGCTGCTGCGTCGCGATCTCCTCGTCGAGCTTCGCCACTTCGTCCTTCTTGGGCGAGTAAAGCAGCATCCAGAATCCGCCGAGCGCTATCACGGCCGCGAGCCCGGAGAGGATGTATTTGTCGCGCTGCCTCATTCGACGCCAGCTCCTCCCGACTGGTCTGAACCCTCTGCCTCATTTGCCTTCGCGGCCGCGTCGGCAGCTCCCTGGGCCTGCTCCGTCGCCGTCCTCGGGCCCGAGCCCGCCAAGGTCGCCGCGAGCGCGGCTTGCGCGGCGGCCAGCTCGGGGTTGAACGCGAACGAGACCTTGAGCCCAAAGGTGAAGCCGCTGCTCGCGGCGCAGCCACCCGTGACGGCGCCAGTGTCGCCGCCCGCGCCAGATTCATTTCGCTTGAGGTCCTCGGTGACCTTGACCTTGGTTACGCCATCGAGGTTGCGCATCCGCGTGATCGTCACCGCGACCGTCTTCCAGCCACCGCTGCTCGAGCACATTTTCAGATCGAACGAAGGCCCGCTGACCGCAGGGTCGATCGCCTCGTCACCGCCCTGTGCCGCGTCTGCCTCACCCCCGGGCGCCACCTCGGCACTCAGATCGGTCAGCGTAACGTTCTTCGGCAGCACGTGAGTTAGCTGACGAAGCCGTCGTTCGAAGTTGAACCTCGAGTCGATCGTGCTCGCAACCGCATCGAACTGGCCCTGGGCAACCGCCTTGATGTTGCCACTGGAGCTGGTTTGTTGCTGGGCGGTCTGCGCCAGTTCCGCATCCTGTTTGAGCTGCGCGAGCTCGCTCTCTTTTTCGCTGATGCTGTTCGACGTGCTGACCATCAAGTACATGCCCAGGACCGCGAAAGCCAGAACCCCCAGCACGATGTACGGTGCGTAACCGGTCGACTGGGCCGACCCCCGCGAGGCCCCCCGCCGCTCGTTCGACGGGATTAGGTTGACCGGTCTCACGGCTTGACCTCATCGATGGCGAGCCCGGCAGCAACGGTCAGCTGCGCGCCATCCACACCGTCGAGTGCACCCGGCTTGACCTCAAGCGCGCCAAGCGAGCGCGGCTCGACCGTCAGACCTACCCCACGCTGCAGAGCGGCCGAGAATCCCGCCAGCGCGATCGCCTGGCCCGCAAGTACGACCCGATCGACAGAGCGCGCATTGGGCACCGAGCCTTGGTAGTACTCGAGCGACATGCGTACCTCCTCGGCGATCTTCCCGACGCCGCTATCGAGGACCTCTCGAGCGGCCGTGACGATCTCGCGCTCGCCTTCGATGCTGTCGATGTCCTTCTCGAGCGCCACGTGATTGATCCACTGACGAGCGTGCTCAAGAGTTAGCGCCTTGCGCTCGGCAAGACTCGCCGCCATCGACTCGGCCCCCACCTGCAAAACGCGGCTGAAGACGCACTCGGTGCCGTTCGCAATCGCTAGATTCGTGAGGCCGCCAACGTGGCAGTAGAGGGTCGCGGTATCGCTTGCCGACGACGCCCCCGGCTCGGGCATCTCCGCGATCGGCTCGAGCATCTCCGGCGGCGAGATCTCGATCGGGGCGTCGGCCGGTGGCTCGACATCGCCGGACTCACCCAGCGGATCAGACTGGTCGCCGCTCAGTTCGGCCGGTAGCTCCGCCTGAACCGGCTCGACCGGGTCTGAGGCGACCGGCTCGCCAGCGATCGGCTCGGGCTGGGCCGCCCGCGCGGAGGCAGCTTCCGACGGTTCGTGCGCGCCGTTTGCGGGCGCGGCGCCGTTTCCGTTCGGTGGCACGTAGAGCGCCCGTACGATCGCAAACGCGGACAGGTCGACCAGCTGCGGATCGAGGCCCGCCTTTCGTGCGGCCGCCAACAGGTGGTCGACGGTCTCCCTTCGCGCGGCGACCATCAGCACACGTATGCGAGTGTTCTCCCCATCGGTGAACTTCTCGAGCACGCGATGGTCGAGGGTGGCCTGCTCGAGCGGCATCGGCAGCTCCTCTTGCGCTTGAAAGCGGACGGCGGCTTCGAGCGCCTCCTCACCCTCGATGTCGGGCAGCTCGATCACGCGAACGACCACCTTCTGGCTGGCGACTCCGAGGCGGACGACCTTCGGCAGGTCGTTGTCGCGAAAGAAGCCACGAAGCTGGTCGGCCAGCCCATCCACGTCGGCGACCTCGCCCTCGTGAAATAGCCCAGGAACGAGCGCCGAGGTCGCCGCGCGCTGAAGCGTCGGCGTTCCGCCGTTCGAGAACTCGGCCGCAGCCATGAACCCCGGCTCGATGTCCAACCCTACGACTGACCGTGTCTTCTTTCCGAGCATTCCCATCCGATTTCGAACGCAGCGGTGCCAGCGTCTAGGGGCAATGCTGTTCCCATCCCTGGCCCGTCCGGGCTGTTATCGACCCGAGACCAGCCGGTCTTTAGGGCTCTCTAGCCAAATCCCGCGACGCGCAAGTACCAGTCCACGATCTCCGTGCCCCAGAACTGCCCTACGACGCCTCCCAGAGCCATGAACGGGGCGAAAGGAATCGCGTAGCGACGCGCTTCTTTGCCTTTTGCCCCCGCCAATCTGGCGGCCGCCAGACCCACCACGGTGCCGGCCACCACGCCGACGGCCAGCGCCGCACCGACCGCCGAGCCCAGGTAGAGGCCGATCACGCCGGCCAGCTTGACGTCGCCCATGCCCATGCCCTTCGGGTGGATCAGGTTGATCAACAGAAACAGGCCACCGGCTGCGGCGGCGGCGAGCAGGTTCTCCGGCAGGCGCGACGGATCGGCCACCGCCCAAAGAACCAGCGCAAGCGGCGCCGACACAAGCAGGACCTTGTTCGGAACGATTCGATGCTCGAGGTCGGTCGCCGTAACGGCCACCAGCGTCGCCATCAGTGCCAGCGCGGGCCATAGCTCGGGGTCGGTCCCGAGCTGCAACCCGCAGCCAACGAACAGCACGCAGGTAGCGAGTTCGACCAGCGGGTAGCGCACAGAGATCTTCGCCTTGCAGTGACGGCAGTGGGCCCGCAACACGACCCACGAAACGACCGGGATGTTGTCGTAGCCGGCGATCTGAGTTCCGCACGATGGACAGCGGGAACGCGGCGTGACGATCGACTCGCCGATCGGGACCCGGTAGGCGATCACGTTCAGGAAGCTCCCGACAACCAGACCCGAGAGGGCCAGAAGAACTATTTCGTATGCACTTGCCCCCACCGTGCGACCTCAGTCGGCATCGCGCGGCGCGAACTTGACCCACGATCGCGATTCAGGCTGCTCGGCTGCCGCTCGTTACCAGAAGCCGTTGGCCGGGCAACCGCCCTGGCCGGTGGGCGTGCAGGTGAAGGTGGTAGTGCCGCCAGCCCGCAACACGGTGAAGGTCACCGGTGGAAGAGAAGTCGAAGGCGAAACGAGCTGGTAGCCGCTGGCGGTCGCGACCGGCAGGTCCATGCCCTGCGCGTCCTCCAGCGTCGGCTCGATCGCCCGTAGCTCGACCATCGTGGCACCCAGGTAGCCAGCATGGTCGGTCGAGTAGACCTCGAGCGCGGACATCGCGGTTCGGGCCGCGGACTTGGCGCTGGAGTCGTGTGCCTTGCTCTGCTGGAGCAGGAAGTTCGGTATCGCGATCGCTGCGATGATCCCGAGGATCAGCACCACCACCAGCAACTCGACGAGGGTGAAGCCCCGCTCGGCCGCAAGCGTCCGGCTCGTCGAATGTTGCCTGCTGTCGAAATCCCCATCCACAATGTAAAGTCTGGTCCAGATTCTGGATCAGCGCAACCTTTGTTGAGGTTGGGCGTGGACGTTGTCCGGTCCATACCTTGCCTGTCCAGTCCGCGCCGGCTACCACTCGCCACTCGTCGGACATCCGCCGCGGGTGGCGGCTCCGCCAACCGCGCATGTGCGCGTCATGTTCGAGTTGCTTTCGCGCGCAGCCGTGAATACGACGTCCAGCGACCGCTTCGACAAGACGGCCACCGAGTATGAGGAGGGCTGAGAAACCACAGTGAGCCGCGCACTGGCACCTCGAAGCGTCGGCTCGATGTCCTCGATCGCGGCCTGATCGCAGGCGGCGTAGGAGCCCTCGTGATCTGTCGCGCAGGCCTCCATCGCCCGTACGCCGGTAACTGCAGTCCCCTTGGCCTCGATGTCATCGCCCTTGTTGCGCTGGTTGAGGAAGATCGGAATCGCGATCGCCAGGA
>SDBV01000866.1_pt1 | contig 44097 bp, 68 predicted proteins | sample 2277081 | NCBI WGS metagenome assembly SDBV01 (sample SAMN10402039, study PRJNA504765) | marine sediment metagenome | isolation source: marine sediment core GS10_PC15, 223 cmbsf | place: Arctic Ocean: Southern Knipovich Ridge | collected 2010
TAAATCATTAGATGCTTGATAAGATTCTAGACCATTGGTATATAGATTTCCTGACGACAATGTGTTGTCTCGTCCATGAATAAACAAATCGCCAGATGTATTCAGTCCACTAGTAATTTGTGGGCCAGAAATATATAGATCACCTGATACCTGATAAGATTCATATCCTTGTGTAAACAATGTGATATTACCGGATGTTGTACCAGAAGTCGATATCTCACTTAATAATGTCCCAATTTTTGCTGTGCCATGGCCAGAATCAGCATCGTCACGATATACAACAACAAATCTTGATGAATCAAGAGCAGTAGTATTAGTATGAGTTATTGTCCCAGAACTACTAAATTCTGTTTCTCCATCATATGTTATAGTGGTGCCAGAAACTATTCCTATTTGTGCAGTGCCATGCTCCAGATCAGTACTATCTCCATATGTAAGAACAAATTCAGACGGAGACATACCAACAGCAGAAAGAAAATTCGCCATACCGGGATCAAGAAATTTCGATTGTAATCCGAAACTTAAAGTTGTTCCGGAAACAGTACCAAATCGAGCCGCATTAAAAGTAGTACCAGCTCTATACGCAATAATAAAAGTTGATGCATCTATAGGAACTAAAGAATTGTAAAAACCAGCATCTGAACTTACATATTCTGTCTCTGATCCAAATGTTATAGTAGTTCCACTGATAGTTCCGAATTTAGCTGTGCCATGACTTGAATCTGAAAAATCTCTAAATGCTACAACAAATCCAGAAGAAGATAATACTTCAACATCAATATAATCGGCTCCATTTACAGAAAGAAATTCTGTTTCTGACCCAAAGGTTATGGTCGTCCCACTGACCGTTCCGATTTTTGCCGTACCATGATTAGAATCAGCAGCATCACGATATACTACAATAAATCCAGATTCAGAAAAAGCAGAAACAGATATATCCTCTGCACTACCTACTAAAAATTCTGACTCTGCACCAAATGTAATGGTCGTTCCAGAAACAGTTCCTATTTTGGCTGTACCATGATTAGAATCAGCAACATCACGATATGCAACAACAAAACCGGATTCAGATAATACAGCAACATCTACACGAATTGCTGCACCAACACTAAGAAACTCCGTTTCATCACCAAAAGTAATATCCGTACCAGAAACAGTTCCTATTTTTGCTGTACCGTGGTTACCATCAGATTCATCTTGATATGCAACGACAAATTTAGATACATTAAGAGCTGCAACGGAATTGTAAGATACCGCACCTACAACAAACTCTGATTCAGCTCCAAAAATAATGCCCGAAGCAGCCATAGCTTATCTACCTTCTATAAAATGTAATCACTCTGATTGTCTGGATAAATCCATTTTGCATTTTCTGGCACATTCATGATAAATTGTCCATCAAATGTGTCACTTTCGTTGGTAGTCATGAGATAAAAATAATGTCCTGCATTTCCTTGAACTGCGGGAAGATAAGATGTAGACCATCCCCACCGACCCGTATTACCAATTGCATAACAATTACTAGATGCAATAGGGACGGGGGTATTTTGTCCATTTGTGATATTCCATACCTGTATAGTAGCACTAATTGCCGTAGATGCAAATGTTCCAATAATTTGTGGATTATAATTCGCTGTTCTTATAAACCAGTCTAATGTTTGGCCTATTGTACTAGGTGGTGGTATTGTAATAACGCCGTGAATAAATAAATCTTTTGATCCTGATTTAAAATAAATACCATCTACAAAAAGATTGCCAGAAATAGAGATATTATTTAAACCATAAATAAATAGATTTCCAGAACCAGTCGCTAAATTAGTAGACACCGTCGATATAAATAATCTAACCATTGAATCAATACCATGATTAATATCAATTCCATCTGGAAAGACTAGTCCAGTTGTCAATATATCTTCTACACTAGAACCATCAAGATTGGCTCTTTGTATCTTGTCGGTACCGTTATCGACCCAATATATCTTATTGTTTAATAAATCGAGAACAATACCATGCGGAGTAGTTAATCCTGTTGTAATTAAATCTTCAACACTCGAACCATCCAAATTTGATCTTTGAATTTTATCTGTACCATAATCTGTCCAATACATTTTGCCATTATCTATATCCAATTTTAGACCATTAGGAAGCGATAATCCTGATGTTGCTGTAACCAAATCCTCAACATTAGAACCATCAAGATTGGCCCTTTGAATTTTTACAGTACCATTGTCTGTCCAATATAACTTATTATTAATGGCATCTACTGTAATACCATGTGGAAAACTCAATCCTGTAATTACTAAATCTTCAATATTAGAACCATCCGTATTTGCCCTTTGGATTTTAAAAGTACCTCTATCTGACCAGTACATTTTTCCATTTTGTTCATCAACATCAATACTTGTTGGAGTTGTCAACCCGGTAGTTATCAAATCTTCAATATCCGAACCATCCAAATTAGCTCTTTGAATTTTATTCGTACCATCATCCACCCAATACATTTTACCACTTAATGAATCGAGAGCTATTCCCATTGGTGTTGATAATCCAGTAATTAAAACCTCAACATCAGAACCATCTAAGTTGCATCGACGAATATTATCCGTATCCCTATCCGTCCAGTAAAGTTTTCCCAAAGCACCAGAAACCGATTGATGTCCTTGAATAAATAAATTACCAGAAGTATTGATTATAGCCATAATTTACACCCACAAAATATAACCACTCTGATCATTCGGATAAATCCATTTTACCCCTTCTAGCATAGCCTATCTATCTTCTTATATCCATAATGTCTTTTACTATATTGTTATTTAAATTATATACAACTATTATTATATTTCATCTTCAATTATTACATTGCATGGATCATCAATGCGAAAACGCTCTACATCTGAATTTGTTGGCACAGACGAAATAATCCAACCAATATAAGCAAGCGGGACAATCATAGATATTTCTTGATCTTGATCATTTGTCCACATAAAGAAATTCCCATCTTCACGCTCCCAAGTGCGAAAACTCTGAATTGCATCAGTAACAATTGTCCCAGGAATAGGATAACCATCATTTACTCTAATCTTAATATTAGTGCCTGATGCTCCTATTTTTGTTACCGTAATAATCTGTGCTGCCATTATTCTCCTCCTTTAAAAACGATCTCTACGACCACTATTCTTTGTTATAAATCGATCATAATACCACGATATAGTTGATAACGAATTTCCTCCAGGTATACGATATGGTCCAAGCACAGCTTTACCCACACCAGCACTAGAAGTTGCACCGGATGCTAACAAGGACCATTTCAGCTTTTGATATGCTGCACACGGACCCAATTCTAAAATATCTCGATAACCCCTGAAACTAACGCTTGTATCAATCGCACTATCACCATCTCGCACCTTAATTCCTTGCCCCAACGCTTGTCTAAATTCACCTTGCGTGAGAATACATGCAGCTTTTAATGGGACTAATGCCACAAAAAACGAATCATTACTTGTTATTGGATCAGGTGTAATGGTTATATTGCTAATGCTATACGTATAATTATAAGGAAATGGAAATTCGGCATCAACCTGAATTCCAGCAGTGACTAATACCCGTTCGAGATACTCATCAACATAGGTTTGTGGCGAAGAGAGATCGCTAATCAAAACTCTAACCATCAAAATTAAATCAGTATTCCAAGCCATTACATTCTCCTAATCTGGATATGACCAAATTCCATCCTCTGGTACTGTAAAGAAAAATTCACCATATTCCTCACGATTATCATTTGAAGTCATCCTATAATAAAAATGATATTTCTTTTTATCTATTATATTCACAAGATGAGCTGTTGACCATCCCCATGTAATTTTAATATCTCCTATGGGATAACAACCGCTATTGACAATTACTTGTTTTGTATTATTTCCATCACCAACGTCCCATACCTCTATATTTACACTGATAGGAGGAATAGTCTTAAAATAACCCATCAGTTGTGGATCATAATCCGCCGTTCTAGTAAGATGATTAATAATTCTTACCGAAGTATCGACTTCACTAGTTCCTTGAGTAAATAAATTTATTGATCCAGAATAAGGAATAAGTCCATAAAGAAATAGATCACCAGATGCTTCTATATTATTTCTTCCATACATAAATAAATTACTAGAATCTTCATGTAAAGTAGCTACTTGACCAAATTGTGATGTACCATGGTTAGAATCTAAAAGGTCTGAATATGAAATAACAACACCAGATTCAGTTAGTGCTATTATAGATATATCATCCGCCTTAGTAATTTCTGTTTTATCATTAAAAGATATATTTGTACCATTAATATTTCCTACCTTAACAGTACCATATCCTGCTGCTGCTTGCCAGGCGACAACAAATCTAGAATCATTTAGGGTTGCAGAATAAACCTGTTCTATAATACCACCTTCGGAAAATTCAAATGGATCACCAAAAGTAATATCTGTTCCTGAAATGCTCCCTACTATAGACCTTCCTGGAGCATCAGGTGCAGTACCCCTCCAAGAAACAACAAATTTAGTAGAATCAATAATTGATATTGGAAGATAAAATACAGTACTAGTATCATGGAATATTGTTTCGGGACCAAATGTTATTGTAGTTCCAGAAATAGTTCCAATTCTAGCTATACCATATCCAGTAGTAACATTTCTATATACAACAACAAATCCAGAAGAAGAAAGTGTTCCTACGTGTATGTCTAATGTGTTATCAGAACCAAGAAATGTTGTTGGAGAACCAAACGTTATTGTCGTTCCAGAAACAGTTCCTATTCTAGCCTTACCGTGTCCACCATCACCACCATCTCTGTATGCAACAACAAATCCAGATTCAGAAATAACAGTAACATCATTGTGTGTATTCTCATTATTATTATATTCAGTTTCTGCACCAAAAGTTATTGTAGTCCCAGAAATAGTTCCAAATTTTGCAGTACCATGATTACCATCAGATTCATCCCTGTATGAAACAATAAATCCAGATTCACTAAGAACCGTTGTTGACATAAATCTAGCAGAACCAGCGCTCAGAAATTCTGTTTCACTTCCAAAAGTTACATTTGCACCAGAAACAGTTCCTATTTTGGCCGTACCATGATTAGAATCAGCAGCATCACGATATGCAACGACGAACCCAGATGCATTCAGGGCAGTAGTTGATACATGATCTACTCCCCCAGAAGCACTGAGGAATTCGCTTTCAGCTCCAAAAAAAATACTGCTAGCCATAAAACACTTACCTTCCTATGGTTATACTTCCGGCTCAATAGTTACTACACATGGAGAATTAATACTAAAACGTTCTACTTCTGAATCAATTATCATTGAAGAAATAATCCAACCGACATTATCATATGGAGTGGTAGTAGATACTTTTTCGTTAAAATCATCCATAAGTGTAAAAAAATGTCCACCTTCAACATTCCATGTTCTGAAACTATTAACAGAACCTACAACAATTCCATCAGGAACAGGATGGCCATCATTTATTTTTATTTGAATATTATTACCAGAAGCTCCAATTTTCGTTACTGTAATAATTGTTGCTGCCATTGTTCTCTCTCCTTTAATTTTGTATAATATAGGAACTCTTGTTCTTCAACGATGGCATACCACCATCACGATTCTCATGAGAAATCAATACAAAATCTCCGTTATCACTATTTGATCCATCGGACATTCGCCAATGAAATTGTTGACGACTAGCTGTTAAAACAGGAATACCACTTGTGGACCAACTATATCTTCCAGTACTGTTAATTTCTAAACAACCACTTGAGACAAGCGAAACAAGCGTACCATCCTCCCAAAGTTGAATATTCACACTTCCACCAGTTACCAATTCGCCGACAATGGCTGGTGGAGAATCAGGAAAAAAATCAAATTCAGCAATCGATTGTCCTATTAAAGCCATTCCAATCCCTCCTATTTAATCAAAACTAACCAACTATTCATCCACCAGTTCCATTAATTGATTAAGAACTTCTGGTACCATAAAATATCGCTTAAACTCTTCTTCTGTATATCGAATCCGAAAAGCTACGACGCGAGACCGCAAAGGGAAGTGCAAGGTGTGCAATCTCTTCGTTACAGTCGAGGGATCAACACCTAGAAGTCTTCCAATCTGAGATGTAGAAAGACCCATATTATAAAGGGATATGAAAATAGAATCGGGAAAAATTTGATTTGCTTTCGACCGACTCCTCATTGTAATACCTAATAATTTAAGACGATTATACATAGTGGTTTCACTGCATTGATCGTAACGGGCCACCTCTGCACAGCTTTTACCTTGAGAGTATAATTCCATCACTTTTGCGTCTGGCAAAGACATAGCACCTCCGGGGAATAAAAAGACCTTTCACTAGAATTATACACCATTAGAGAAATAAAAGTGGAGTTGAAATTATTATGAGGTATGGAGTATGTGATGTGCTTCTTCGGAAAGTGTAGTACCATTGTCTATGTCCCAAAATGGAACATATTGCTGTGCTAAGTCGAATAATTGATCACAATCATTTTCTGGGTCTAGGTCTGAATTAAGGGACAGGAATTCTTCAAAGATTTGAGAAAATGATTTCAGATGGCGGACTTCTAACTTACCGCCATGTCCGCCAGTTTCTTGACAAGTATAGTTGTCTCGTTTCATACATTCCCTTCTCCAAATCTGACCCTTTTCACAATGACGTATTCTGGTATGTAATGGTGTAATCCCACCCTTATAGGATTTAATTCTAGCTCCAAAATGTTCTGGATCAATTCCGTATTTTTTTAATATTGCAGCAATTGTTGTTTTGTGAACATTATAATCTTCGGAAATATCGGCACAACTTTCATGTTTATTGGTCTGATATCTAAGACATATTTTGGAATGCTCATCAGTTGGAATTTTTGTATTTGCTTTTGTGGCTTCTTTTTTCCGATCTCTCATCTGAACACCACCATTAACAAGTCGTTCCCATATCGAAACAGCATTCATCCCATGCAAAGACGCTATATTAGTCGTAGACATTTTGAGGTCTTCATATTCGTGTCGTATAATTTCAAAGTTAATTTTCTGTTTATCCCATCCACTGGAACGTATCTCTATACCATATTCTCTTAGTCTTGTTATCAAGGTCTGAACACAACAGCCTATTATTTTGGATACTTTTGTTGTAGGAAGTTTATCATTTCGATACAGCCTGATTGCCAAATCCATATCTATTTCTTTTCTTATAGACATAAAATACTCCTTGGGTCTTTCTAAGTGTAGATGAAAACAAAGGCCGGTAAACCGGCCCTTGTCTAATGTATTAAAGTAACACTCTAAAAGCTGCCGATTAACACGCGGCGACCGTCGAGAGATGCAAAACCATGTTCTTGCCATCCATAAAAACCTGCTTTCATACGTCTGTGAAGATTATCATCCTCAAAGATATCCAGTTCTCGCTTGACAGGCATGACAAACGAATCGCCATGTGACAAGTCTAGACCAATAACAATTTCCTCGTCACTCGTACCCATATTAACACCCAGTGTTGCAAAGTATGTCTGGAATTCTTGGCCAACACCAAGCTCATCTAGCGGATGTAGATTAACACCATAGATTTTAGCCATTGGGCCACCATCTTCACTAGCAGTGAAAATTTCCCGACGAGTTACATCATCAACTTCATCATGATCCCATTCACGAATGTCCTCAAGAGCCTCTGGACTAATAAATAGATCAGTCAGACGGCCACGACCAGCCGATGCAGTATTTCCACCAGCAAGACGAGTCATAGTAGTCTTCATTAGAGATACGAGACGTTTCGTAAACTGACCAGCAGTTGCTGCACTATCAAACACCAACGGAGCACCACCAGAGTAGTCAGTTCGACCAGCACCAGCAGCAATAATAACTCGCCAACCATCAGTATTCATTTTCTTAACAAAACCAGCCTCAAGCACTTCCATAGCACGAGCAACAATGTTCCAACGTGCAGAACGTGAATATTTTAGTGGCCAGTCAATTGCATTACCAACATCATAAGTCTGGACCGTAATAGCATCGCCGACGATGGTACGCTGTGGCAATGCGCCTTCGCTAGGAATTTGATATGCAACATAATCATTTTCCTGTGCTGTCTGATAAAAATCCAGTGGATATTCAGCAGTTGCACTTGGGTCTAGAACTTCAGGTGCGAAGATTCCGCCCAAAATATCGCCATTTAACAGCGCTGACCGTAGAGGAACTTGTAGAGCCTGAGCCAGAGAATGCATTGCTTCCATAGCCTCTCTCTTATTGGCAGAACCAGTTCGTCTTAGAAGTTCAACTTGCCCAGGCGTTGGTTTTCTAATATTACGCTTCATTCTTCTTCACCTCCTTATGTTATATCAATAGAAACTCGTGCAAAACCATCCGAATCGACAGTCGTTTCAAAACGACCAACAACAGGAGTAGTTGCACCACCAAACGAACCCGATGTAGTACTAATGTTACCACTAATACCAAGGTACGCGACACCCCCAACAGCGGGAGTACCAGTAATCATATCCGTAACTACAAAGCCCTTCTTTACCAGGGTACACTTATCCGATGGTCGAATCTCTTGATTCTCATAATTAATAAAATCTCGGTTGCCAACCATAGCTGCCGTTACTGTCTGAAGCAAAATACCCTTTGCAACTGCACCAGATGCACTAGCAACATAACCCACAACGTTCGGCTCATCGACAATATTCTGCCCAAGAGCTACACCCGAACCTTGTGTCACAACACTTGCACAGCCACCCTTTTCAGCAGCAACTGTAGTCCAAAAGTTTGTAATATCAGTAACTTCATTATATTCACGATCTGGTTTCAAAGCCATCCCTATTCACCCCCCTCATCTTTCTCATCTGTACGCCCACATAGCGCTTTTGCCGTTGACTTCCATTGCTCAGCTTCCGATTTTGCAGCATTTTCCGTAGCATTAAAATCAGGACTGTCATCATTTTCCTTTACGTTATTTAGAACCGCCTCAGCTTGCTCTGTTTCTTCATCTTTTGTTGTCTTGTTTTCTGCATTAGACCTAATCTCTCCAGCATACTTCAAAACAACCTCAAATGTTTCATCAGTCATTTCACAAAGTTCTGCTAGTGTAGCCTTTTCATCATCAACCTTCTTAACCTTCAACAGTTTAACTAGGCGATCACGAGCTGTTTCAGTTTTGCGAATCCCCTCTAGTTCCGCTTCACTTTTCTCAGCACGCTGTGTTGCCTCGTCAAGTTTTTCCTGAAGATCATTATTCTCTGTCTTCGACTCTGTAAAAAGTTTACTCATTTTATTAGATGCCTCAGTCAATTCCTCAACCTTGTTATTCAAAGCAGCAATCTGCCCATCATAGTCCTTTGCTTCAAACTCTTTTGTTACTTTTTGCAACTCGACAACCTCTTTCTCTTTGCTCTCAAGGTTCGCCTGAACCTTTTCGAGTTTTTCTTGAAGTTCCTCTAATTGTTTCTTGTCCATGTCTTCTACACCCCCTTCCGGTAGTTCACTTAATTCAGCAGTTACAAAAACCTGTGGAACTGCTACTTTCTTCGCTACAACCTTAATTACCGATTCTGGATTAGCAGGTGTATCAACAAATCCCTGCGCACCAAAAATAATGTTCTTCAAAACACGACCAACCTTATATCCCTGATATTCTCCACAGCCACCATAAATCCTTAAATGTTTTGTAAGAAAAGCCGTATCTTCATTACGTTCAATTAATTTAGTTTCATCAGTTACAGGATCGATTAAACCATACCCAAAATCAGGGAACCAAGCTTCCATTGAAACAAACATCTCGCCAGCCCTAGCCTTGGTAATAATTTCATCGATCCGCTCAGATAATTCGGGAAATGCTCGATATAAAACACCAGCAACTTCAATATCAAATTCGACTGGAGGAGATTCATCAGCAGCTATTTCGATCTCATTACCAGATTTATCCAATGCCCTACTTTGAACAATATGTCCCAGAATTTTTCCAGCATCATGATTATCATTCATGGGTTTGTGAAGCGGAGAAGATTTGGCTTTCCACACTTCTTCTGGCGTGAAAATATCATCATTTAAATTCCAACCAGTACTAACCAAAATTGCAACAACAAGGGCTAAATCAGGTTGTTCTTGACCAAGAAGCTCTTCTACAGTCTGTACAGTGGAAGTTTCCTTCATAAGATCGGAAACAGACATTCCATCGAAATATTCTCCAATATCACAAACTCGAACTTGTGCTGTAACAAACGAAGAAGAACTCCCAAATTCGTTCATCTGGAAATCAATCCCAGCATCTTTTTCGGCTTGATAAATTTGCACTAGAACCTCCCATTATAAATCTTATACACAACATCGATCGAAAATACACGAAAATGAAGACTTTTCACTAACATATTATTATGAATTACTGTCTTGCTTCAAATAATCAATTACGTCAGCTTTTGCCTTATCATCATTATGAACAATCTTAGATGCAAGTCCGTTCTCATCGAGACCAGTATTAGCTACCACAGCAAGTTCTTCTGGTGAAGGAAGAAAGAATTGTCTCCTTTCCTTCATGCCGTTAGGATTCACAGTTTCAATGGTATAAAAAAACCTGACAAATTCCTCTCCATCAAATATGTATTTTTCAAGTAAAACATCATCCATGGAGACCATTACACCGTTAATTGTCAAAACTACCTGCCTACTATTTGTGTCTAGCGAAACGTTAACAATTGCCATAACTACCTCCCAATTAATTTCAAACCCTTGTTTACAAACAGATGGCAAGGCCAATCATTATTTTCCTCTACCACCCAGAAAAATTCCGACATCTTTTGCACCATACATAATGTTTTTTTGTTATCATAAATACGACCACCGTGAAAAGAAACACAAAGCTGACCAATTTTGTCTCTCAATTCAGGTTTGATTAAAACTTCTTCGAGTATACCAAGTTCTGCACCTTCACAATTCAAAAACAATAAATCAATATGAGAACAATTATTTTCTCGCACAATACTCTCTAGACTTACAGCCTTAATCTTGCTAATACGTCGTAAATGTCTTCCTTCTCCAATATGTCGTGGATATATACTATTTGACGACTCTTCTGTAAATTCAAAGAATTCTTTAATACCATCAAAGCCAGTAACAACAGCTCTGCGTGTAATAATAGGAACACAACCCTTGTTGACGCCAGCAATTAAACTAGCATAATTCTCAGCACCGGCTTCATAAGCAATCATAGTTAATTGATTATCAAATTTCTTACAAAGTTTAATACCATGCGCTCCATGGATAGAACCTACTTCAACAATTACAGGATTATTTGGTAGCATATTTGATGCAAAATACATATACGTATCACAACGGTCAAATTCAAAATGAGGTGTCTTAATCACATCTAACTCCCTAATAATATCTGTTTTCTTAGGACTGTGACCATGTTTTGTTATTATTTCCTTATTCAGACATCCACAACTTCTTGTATGATTTCTTTTAAGATTAGATGCTAATACTATTTTATTTTTTCCACAATCACAACAACATAACCATCTAGTATTCCCCCTCAAGTCGTTATCCATTCTTTTGATGACAATTAATCTTCCAAATTTTTGTCCAACAAAATAAGAAATTCTTTTATTCATTACTAATTCTCTCAATCATGGTGGCCCAAGCCAAACCAACCAACATACGATATTCCCTTGTAAACGGTATCCTGTCCATTGATATTGTAAAATTATTTACTAATTTACTAAAAACATTCTCCATATAATGAACATTTTTATTAGCATTATTTAATTTACCTAATATAAAATTCTTACTAATAACGTCACCAGGACGCAAGACAGATAAGATACCACGTTTGGCCCTCTCTAATTCGGTTCGCTGGGCTTTCGTCAAAGATCGCATATTTTTGATCTTATGTTGTTGAAGGTATGACTCATCAAACAATTGATCAATTTGATCAATAAACCCATCTGCTATAACATATAGCATTGATTCTGTCTTCGGTGTTCTTTCATCCCTTGGGTTTGTATCCTTAGTTGATGGTGGTCTCCCGGGTGAGTTATTACCATCGTCCTTGGGTTGGTCTCCACTTGGATTATCACCACCACCGTTGTCATCAGAATTCTTTGGAAACTGACTATCTCGATGGAAACCCTTCTTAACTTTCTCAATCTGGATAGCAAGCTCTGTCTGCTTCTCCAAAACAGAGAATGGACGATAGTATGGACCAGCTTTTTCTAGTACGCCTGGGTGTTCTTCTCTAATATCCTGTTCTGATTTCATTCTCTCAAGTTCGATCATATAGTTGGTGCCGAATGTCTCAGAAGCCTTCTCTGATGAGATAATACCACGATCAAGTAATTGAATTACTAACTGTTTCTCTGCTGCTTCATCTCGTAGCGACATAATACCAAAATTAATTGCAGGAATCTTTTTAAATCCCATAGCATCAGCAACAAGTCGCAATTCGCCTTCCATCCAACGAATAGCACGACTACGCACATATTCCAAACGCTCAACTAAAGTCTTTAGTTGAACAAAAGCCGATTGAGCATTGCGTGTTCCCAAATCTGCTCCACCAACCAAAGAGTCTGGAATACCCAAACCACGAACTATATCAGCATTTACACCTTGATATTTCTCTGCCCCTAAAATCTTATCGGTAGGTGGATATTCTATTTGAAGATCAATCATATCATCCCATACTAAATCCATAACCCCACCACCAGTATTATCTTGAAGAATTCCAATCAATCTATCTACTAGAGCTGGTGCAGGAAGAACTTGTTGATCTGATTTGCCCAATTTCCATAAACGAATTACATTAATCACACCATCAAGCGCTGCCATGTCTGCTAGCCGCATTTTTTCTTTAAACATTACATCTTCAAGAACGCCATATAAAAATGGTGTACCCCAATCTTCCCAATCATCTTTCTTATAGTAATCAACATAGATTTTATTCATATCTAAGGCAATTAGCGTACCACTTTTCTTAGCTGCATAAACTACTTCTGGAGGCAATTGTGAAACAAATTTCTTTTCCGCATCTGTCTTTGGTCGCTTAATCGCATTCCGCAACGATAGAGGGATTCTCATACCCAAAGCATCTGAACCGAAAAACCGACCAACTTCTCCACCAATTTTTTCAATTACAACAGGTGAAAGAAATGTATATTTCCATGGAATCTCATTACGGTTTGTTTTCTTTTTCGTGGTTTTTAATTTCTCTGGCGGATCAGCAACTTTGGTTTCATCAATTACATCAATAGCCCCTATCCTACCTTTTGTCATTTCTTTCATAACAGGTTTACTAATAAGTGCATTTTTGCGACGGACAATCACATTCGCATCCCGCATCAATAACTTCATAAAATCATGGGCTCGACCTTGTAAATCAACTCGTCTAGCCCATTCACGATAGAATTTCTCCTGAGTCTTTGTCGTGTGTTGTAATTCTAATCCTTCTGCTGCAAAATCAGTCATCAAATCTATAATATTACGAACCATACCAATCTTGCGATAAACTGCCTGACAGCCCATAATAATTTCGGCATGTTCGGTCGGAAGCTTATCGTTAGGACGTTGTGTGTCATAATCGTGACGATTGTACCCCGCACGAAGATTTACGTCTGCTGCTATAGTTCGAGAAGCAATGCCATGCACTGTGTGGGATGTTGCTGGAAGGGTATAATCGGTGATACTTTTGACCCCTCTGGTATATAAAGCCTCATTAATTCGGGTCTTTGACTTACTGGTACTAGGTTTCTTTGATGCCATCTCTCCTCCTTATCCGATTAATTGTACTACAGTGCAATTGCAATCGTATTGATTATACACCATTAACCTCTATATTTTCTTTCCTCTTTTTATAGCTTTAAAAATTTCACCATGACGAGCACCTTGGGCATTTCTCATTCTGCCAACACCAGGTCCACGATACATAACTTCATTTTTTCCTGGCTTTTCCCGTTTTTTTATATTTCCTGCCACATCTTCATAATCTATATTCTCATCTGGAGCTATATCTGTATCGTAAATATACTTATGAGACAATAGGAGAGCCGTATAACGATCTTTACGAAGCCGTCCCTTTCTGTTGCGACCCTCAACAGCCCCTGCCTGAACCACATTTGGAGTATCAAATTTCTCTCTACCTGTAGCAGTTTCGCTCATTTGAATAGTACAAAGCTCATTTTTTAATTCTTCTAGATTAAATACACATTCTTCATAAGTATCAAAAATAATACCCATAGCCTTCTCAGCTTCGATAGCTGAATACATCTTTACACTATCAAAAGCGGGAAATAACAATGTACGTGTCTCAAGACTCTTATGTAGTGCAATATTAGCATTTTGATTAAATTCAGAACTCTGTTTGACTAAATGAAGGATATGGCGTCCATCTGTTTCCCCATCAGTAGATTTAGGTTCATCAAAATCTATAACTTCATATATTGGAAAATCACCTTCGTTTATATTTAGCAATTTTTTATTTCGAAGCATTTCGGCTATGGCATAACCTCCACCCTGACTATCCATTTCAATACGTATTGGGTCGAATAACCGAACAATTTCACGAATTCGTGAACAACAATAAGCATAATAATCATCATCGGTTACTAGTCCTCGTTTCTTTCGTTTGATAAATTCTTTTTTATTAACAGCCCAACAATAAACCACTCGATAATGATTTGACCAGACCTCAGTTATTGTAATAGCTAAATTGTCTCTCTCAGCAGCGGGATCAATTCCCATAACATATTTAGGCCCCTTAATTCCTCTCATTAAAGGAGTGAACGTCACTGCACCATCTGGTGTTTCTATTGGCTTACCAGGACCAACTGTACACCCCTCAATCAAACTACGTGGATAAAATCCGTCAGAATCCTTCACAAAAATTGCACCATATTCCATAAGATAGATATTACGAGGTAACATGGCCTTTGCATGCGCTAACTGTCTTTTATCTAATAGACCATCTGGAAGGTGCGTATGCGGAATTCGCATAACAGAATAATCTTTATAATTAAAACCATCGGGAACAAGATTCTCGCCACCAAAAATCTGAGCAATTTTATCTGGATCACCTTTGCTCCTAACAATATCTTGCCACATTTCATATTTTTTTGCAAAATGATTGAAAGCATAATAAGCAGTACCAGAATATACAATTTGGTTTCCATGCATCTTGCCATCATCTGTAATTAATTGTTTCTTAACATCTGGTGGTAGGTCTAATTTGGCAAGAGTTTTATCAAAAGCAATTTTTTTAGCTTCTTCAACAGGAGTCTTGGCTGTAGCTGCAAATCCACGAACAACAATATCAAAAACATCTTCTGGAATTGATGCAAATTCATCAGCGATAACAACATTTGCACGAAAACCCCTAATTTTAGTACCGTCCCCCGTAGGTAGCGCATAGATAATACTATCACCAATTTTGAAGTAACACAAGTCTACATTTTGTCTAGGACCAGCTTTCTTTCCACCACCAACAATATGTCTAAGTATTGGAGAACTACTCCAAACGGCATCTATGTAATTGAATACCAATCTTGCTTGGCGTAAACCAGCACCAACTATTACAATTTTTGTACCAGGATCAAGTAAACCCCGAAGAACAGCATATACAGCAAGCATAAAAGATTTGCCACCACCACGACAAGCAACAATCATTGGGAATGGAGTATTCCACATCATTTGAAGCATAGCAATTTGAATTGGAAGTAAATCAAGTTCAAGAATAACTTTAGCTGTCCAACCAATATAGTTAATATCTAACATTTTACTAAGAACAACTTCATTTAATGGGTCTTTTGATTGTTTTAGATCAGTAAAAATATGTCTCTTTATAGTCGGAACACGATCACGAAATGGAAATAAATGTCCATACTTACCTTGGTCACCGTAAAGTAATTCATCTAATGTAACCTTATTAGAAGCCAAGATGATTCTCCTTTGGTTTATTCTTTTGTTCTTGATAAACCCAACGATCTTTTTCAACCCTAATGACCTCTTCACAAATCATCTGAGCAATTTTACGACCACAAGCTCCTGCTGGAATAATATGTACACCATATTTAACAGATAAATACATCAACCATCGTACTAATGATTTTCCTGGTACACCCTTTACAAATTGAGGTGGAGATAATTCCATAATATCAGGTGTAAATAATGATTCAATAATAATATATGAATATTTTATCTTAGACATACGATCCATTTCGGCTTCAAATGCTGGCCTTTTTTTACTACTATAGTTACCCCAGAGTTCTGAAAAATCAGCTTTACGCTCAATAGTTAAAATATCAGTATAACCAACAAGACTATAATCTCCAGTTTGAAGGGTATCAATAATCATACCATCACACCTTGGTGGACGATGATCTGGTATATGCACAGGAAAGGTCCATCCATAACCTTCCTGTTCTCTTGTATCACGAATCACAGTATAACTGGGGAGAATTAAACGGGGCATTCGACCAACAACCTTATATCGTTCTGTACCATACGGCTTACCAATTCTCCAAAACTAACAATTGGTTTCCATCCCAGTATTTCCGTAGCCTTATTTGGGTCTGCATGAAGTAAATTAACGTCTAATGGACGATAAAATTTTGGATCAATAACAACATAATCATTATAATCTAAACCAATTGAACCAAATGCTAGATTCAAAAATTCCCTAACTGTATGTGTCTCGCCAGACCCCAATACATAGTCATCTGGTTTTGAATGTTGCATCATCATCCACATACCACGAACCATATCTTCTGCATGAGACCAATCTCTTTTTGCCTCTATGTTCCCCAAAGCTAACGGACCAACATCAACATTCTTTCGAGGAAATCCTCCATTGGTATCTATCCAATTTTGAATCATGGCAACATATTTAGTGATCTTACGAGTAACAAAAGCTTCTCCACGCCGCTCTGATTCGTGATTAAACAGAATACCGGCACATGCAAAAACATTGTATGCCCGACGATATAAACCAACCAATTGATGTGCATATAATTTAGCAACAGCATATGGAGAATTAGGAATCATTGGTGTTATCTCAGATTGTGGAGCAATATCTGTTTCGCCAAAAAGTTCTGATGTACTAGCTTGATAGAACTTACTTTGTGGTGAAGATTGACGAATTGCCTCAAGTATATTAAGTGGGCCAATAGCATCTATATGACATGTAGTAATCGGTTGATCAAATGAAACACCTACATGGCTCATAGCTGCTAAATTATAAACTTCATTTGGTTGAATTCCAGAAATTAATCTATGCATACACGCGGCGTCGGTAATATCTCCCTCTATCAACTCAAACTTAGGATGATGTTGGAAATGGGCTATTCTTTCGGTAGTGTTAACAGATGATCTACGAATTAATCCATAGACCTTATATCCCTTGTCAAGCAACAATTCTGAAAGATAGCTTCCGTCCTGTCCTGTTGTCCCTGTAATTAATGCTGTTTTATCCATTTCTTTTTGTACCCTCTTTTTCTTGTTCTTTCTTTTGAATATCAATCATTTTTTGAATATCTTCAGATAATTTTGCAACATTAGCATTACCATCAAAAGCAGTTAAACTATCTATTTCCTCGATACAACATTTCTTATATTTCTTCCCACTGCCACACAAACAAGGCCAATTACGACCCCATTTCATTCGCTTACGACTAATAGGCATTGTTATACCACGAAACCTTCTTGCAAAATTACGCTGTTCCGATAACTTTTTGCTCATAAGGTATACCCCTTTCCTCAGCACTTAATCTGGCATCAAGTTCCCAGCAATGCCGAACTGCCGCCCTTTTCCCTTCTGCTTCTGTTTTATCACTAAATTCCAAAAATCCAATAACACGAAATAAATCTACCAAACGATTAAAATATGTATGTTTGTGAGCTACATATTCCGTATTATCTCTGATCAAATCGAAGTGTTGTGATTGATCTCCTGCCAATGTGATAACTTTATTCATAAAATCAGTTGTATTAACAGATGTCGCACAATGTACCCCAAGATATTTTGCAGTCAAAGGATTATCAGATACTTGAATACCACCACAAAGTGGAATCATAAATGATCTTTCATTAAGACACGCTTGGGTGATAATCTGTTTTTCCGTATGAACATTTGGACATACTCTGGCTGTACCATAAATGTGAGCCAACTTGGAAATATCACCAACCAATGGACCATTATAATTGAGACCAGCTAATTGCCAAATATTATCACCAAATGCTTGATAAGAGTAACCAAGTAAATCAAGTCGTTTGAACAATGGTTCAATAAGTTGTTTCATGATACCTTGTCTATGACTAAAATTGGCAACCATTGCAACATCAACTAATCTTGAACACGTAGGAGGCAATGCCTTAATCATATTTCCAGCCACCGGTAAGTGTATGATATTACCAATACCACCATCTTGCCACCCATGCATATATTCAGGCCATATATCTGGTTCAAAATGAGTATGCGCTATCCCAATTTTTATTTCACCAATAAAATCTGGTTCGTCATCATGAGCAAATTCATACGGACCATCAATCGTCGCATTGGTTGAATTTAAAGGTAAAACGTTAATAGCAACTGCTACTTTATTATTATTAATTGTTTGAATAGGTAGTTGTCTTATGCCATATTTTGAGTGTGTCATAATAAGTTGAATGCCATATTTTTCAATCCATTCACGACAACATAATTTAGTCTTGGGGTCTCCAATATATACTTTCCAACCAAGATATCGTAAAGCATCAACATATCCCTGTTGTACCATCTGGGATGTCGCACCAGGACGAGGAATACATAAAGCACATTTATTCATAACCTTCTCCAAAATCAGTCTCGGCATCCATAATAATTGGTTCTACACTACCATCTGGAAATTCAACAGGTTTACGAAACTCATTTTTAATATCATCGGAAGCAATTTTCGTTAATTCTGCAAATCTCCCCTGCCTATCTCTTTCGTCTTGCGAATGCTGCAATTTAGCAACCAATTCAAAAAAGGTTGCTTTACCACCTTTAAGTTCATCTAAACGATCTCTACGTGTCGCTGCCAAACTACTATAAATCTTCTGTCTTTCTTTAACTAATGAATCATATCGATCATTAATTATTTTCAAGTGTTTATATCTATCATCTAATTGCCTTTGTTGTATAATCCTAAATTTAATAGTATCTTTATTTTCATTTTCTTTTTTTGGATTTAGAATAAACCATTCTTGCAAATCAGAAATTTGTCTCTGAAGTAAGCGAGATAGGATAAGTTGTCTGTCAACCAGGATTCTATGTTTCAAAAAATCATCAATTTGCATAAATTCACTAATAACAATATCTTCAAATTGGCAACATAAAAGTCCAAAATCTTCCATGTATACAGCAACTTCTTCTGTCTCAAATTGTTTATTAATAGTTATGTACAAATGTGTCTGTTTAAATTGATTCCTAAACCAATGAGCCTTCTTTGTATCAGAAAGTCCATGTGGTGGTATTGTAAGCATAGGAGTATCTACAACATCAGTATTTATGGGTCTACCAGATTTCTTAATAACACCCATAGCCCTGCGTCTACGACCAATTGTATCCAGTGTCCATTGATATCCACATTCTTGTACTAATCGTTGTTGAATTTGTTTGTCGGATAAATTCTGCTTTATACAATTAGCAAGAATCTTTAATGCTTTAGGATTATTAGATAATCTTTTATTCTTCGACCCCGACATCATTATCCCTTTCTATCAAAATCTCAGCAACCTTTTGTTTTATTTCTTCAACCAATGGACTACGAACATTGTTGTTGCCAATCAATTCTTCAAATGGTTCATTTAGATTTTTTGGTAATCGTTGTCTAATATAAGATAAGGTTTCATCACATAAAATATAATAAATAGGATCAACACTAATAGACGTGGAACACAAAAGTATACCCTGTTCTGCAATATCACCGTAACCAAATGGCAAAGCATTTACTAAATTCATCCGAGTACGAGCAAGACCAGAAGTGGATACGTCCGAACCAGGTCGGAAATATTTATCTCTTTTGAGATTTTTTAAGCGATTTGTAACATGTCTGACAAGATAATTTTCAATCGGCCCTATTAATGGGTTATACCTATCTAAAGCCTCCAAACACATACACCAAACTTCTTGATAAACATCTTTATTCTCATAATATGCAAATGAACCATTGGCACTGCGAGATTTAGCTAATCGCTCGATAATTGGATAAGCATCATCAAGAATTTCCTTGCTAACCGTCATCCTCTTTATCCTCTTCCATTGCTTCTTGAATCATCTGTTTCCCAACAATAGGTTCTGGATCAGGAATGGCTAAATCACCAATAACATTGGCATTCACCTCATCTGCCCCACGTGTTATTAATCTACATTCCACCTTGGTTTTCTTATCACTCATTTTATCACCCTCAGAAATTATACACAATTAAGTTCCATATTTGACGTCCGATAAAAACACCTCTCCATAGATATAGGGAGGACATTTTAATAAAAACGTTCCATTTTTTTTCTTTTTTTCGAACAGACCCTCTAGTTGTTCGTATAATAGGGTATGGAAAGATTTGTAGTCAAACAAAATACTACACGTTGCCTTCAGGAATGGTGGGGTGTGATCGATATAGAGACAGGAATAAAATATAGTCACCATCCGACAAAAGATATAGCAAAAAAAGTTTGTAAACAATTAAATAATTTACCAGACCTATAGGGGGTTTGTTTGTGATAAAACTGATTCATGGAAAATTCGAAGATGTTCCTCAATCTGAAATTGGAAAAATCGATTTAATTATTGCCGATATTCCTGATTGTCTAAATCAAAAATATCCAGACTATATAGATAAAATGCCAAAACACGAATATATAGCTAAATTACGTATGTGGTTGGGTAAAATGTCAACATTAACTGCCGGTCCTATATTCCTTCTTTTCAACGAGCGATGGACAAAAGAGGTTGAGAATGCTATAGAATACATACATATTAGATTAATTCAACGATTATTGTGGCAATATAATTTTGGAATGGATCAATCTCGTCATAATAAATATAGTCTATGTTATCGACCAATATATTGGTTACACAATCCCTACATACAACCAGAAAATATCAAAATTCCATCAGATCGTCAAGCCAAATATAATGATTCAAGGGCATCTAAAAATGGAAAAATTCCACAAAATGTCTGGAGTTTCCCTCGTATTTGTGGAAATTTTAAGGAAAGACGATCTTGGTTTCCAAATCAAATAAATCAAAAAGTTATTGAACGTATTATTTTAGGGCATTGTCCGGAAAATGGAACAATTTTAGATATGTGTGTCGGAAGTGGGACATCCGTATTTGCGGCGATAGCTACTAACCGCAATTGTGTAGGAATAGATATAAGTAGAACATGTATTCAAAAAATTAATGAAATCATTATTGCAAAAAAATAAAATGAAAAAACTAACTGATCTAGCAGGAAAGAAATTTGGACGACTAATAGTCATTAAACGAGTTGAAAGAGATCGGTGGGGTAGCTATAAATGGTTATGTATATGTAATTGTGGCAAAACAACAGTAGTCATGGGATATGATCTCAGAAAAAATAAAACCAAAAGTTGTGGATGTTTTCGTAACGAAGGAAACAATACAAACCATGGTCATACTAAAAATGGAAAATTGTCTAAAACCTATATGTCATGGGCCGGAATGATACAAAGATGTACAAATCCAAATAGCGAAGACTATCACAATTATGGTGGTCGTGGTATTACAGTTTGCGAACAATGGATGAAATTTGAAAACTTTCTTAATCATATGGGAGAATGTCCTCAGAAACACTCGATTGATCGAATAAATAACGAAAAGGGATATTATAAGGAAAATTGTAGATGGGCTACCCCGAAACAACAAGCTAGAAATAAACAAAATAATCATCTAGAAACATATAATGGAAAAACTCAATGTTTAGCAGCTTGGGCAGAAGAAACAGGTATTGCTCAACATATTCTTTGGAAACGTTTTAGTCGTGGATGGCCACCTTCAAAAGCCCTTAAATCGCTTATTAAAAAAGATGCGGGATGATATTTATGGATAAAACGAAAGTACAAAAATTATTAAAACAATGGACAGCCTTAATAGAAAATGGAGAATGTATATCTAAAACAAAAGCTGAGAAAAATACTGATGGTCTTATGGGACGAATAAAGAGAACTACAGGACAACCAATAATTTTCGATCTTGAAACACATGAGAATCAAAAAGAAATTCAAAATTCTTTGTGTCAAGAATTACCACAATGGAGTGATCTTATTCGTAGCCAACCGGAGATAATGGATGGATATTCGTGGACTCGTAGTGACTTTATTGAGTTGTATTTCGGACACTTTAAACTTGTTGTTGAAAAACTTAAACGAATCATCGACTAATAGATTATTGTGTGATACTTGTGGGAAATTTCAGCCCATGGATGGAATGAGACAGGTATTCGGTGGTATTAATATATGTAATGAATGTATTGATAGAATTTTATCACTCCATGTCGAATTTAGCCCAATCAAAATGTTGTGTCCATTCTGTTATGGGAAAGAGGGTAATATAGATAAGTGTCAATATTGTGATATAAAATTAATACAAGGAGATATGGGGAATGAAATTGTGTCGTAACATAAATGGATACGAAACATCATACCAATATAATAATAAAACATGGAGATGTATGTAATGGCATATATCAAAGAAGATATAGATCGATGGTTCGAATACAATTATCTACCATCGAAACGAATGATCTATGTTGGTTCTCATGATCCAGGAATAGAAAGTGGAGAAGGCGAATCTGGAACTGACTGTCAAATGTCTGAATTTTTTATCAAAGCAATAACTCACCTTAACCTAATCTCGAATAAGCCTATTGTCGTTCATATGAATAATCTTGGCGGTAGTTGGGATCATGGAATGGCGATGTACGATGTCATAAGAGCATCAACGGCACATATCTACGGTATTTGTTGGGGACTCGCAATGAGTATGGGTTCTATCATCATCCAAGCTTGTGACACTCGCATAGCAGCACCACATTGTACTTTCATGATCCATGACGGATTTGAAGACCTCAGTGGAACATGTAGGAGTGTTGAGGCGTGGGCAAAGTATGTAACCAAAACACGAGAAAGAATGTATGAAATTTATTTCAGCAGAATGAAAGCGGCAAAACCTAGAATTACCATTTTAAAAATCAAAGAACTATGTTCGCATGATACTATCTATGTAGCCAACGATGCTGTTGATCAAGGGTTAGTAGATTGGGTCTTAGAAACATTACAAGACCCATACAAGTTTCATGCAACTGATACGCCAAACGCGAAATGGCAATCTGGTATGAAATTAGGAAAACACGAATCAGAAGAAGAGGATGGTGAGGAATAATGAATCTATGCAATTATCAAGAAAAGGCTAGAAGTACTGCAATCTATTTAGATATTGAACATAGTAGGATGATATACCCCGCATTGGGTTTGGTAGGAGAGTGTGGGGAAGTTGTTGAAAAAATCAAAAAACTTATCAGAGATGACAATGGAGAAATGCCGCAAAGTAGAAAGGATGATATCAAAAAAGAACTGGGAGATGTGATGTGGTATTGCGCTAATGTTTGTTGTGATGCTGACTTGTGTCTAGATATGATGTATAAAATGAAAAATGCTTCAACAATACGCAACATGCGCAATCTTACATTTCCACAATTGGTCTTGCACATGAGTAGTACCGCTGCGTATGCCGCACAAGCCCTGGAGAAATGGGCTAGCAAATATGACTGCCGTATTGGAGAGAACAATAGATTTACAGAAATTCCACATTGTTTGACATGTATTATTGTTTGTGTTGAAGAAATAGCCACTAGATGTGATTTCACCCTGGAAGAAGTTTGTACTACTAATCTAGATAAACTTCTCGACCGCAAAGAAAGGGGTACCCTGAAAGGGGAAGGTGATAATCGCTAAAATAATTGGTGTATAATCACATAGAAGTAGTCCTCATTTGTAGTAGAAAGGGGGCATACTATTATGACTGAGGTGGTATGGGCGGTTTTACGGCAAAATAAACGAATTTTACTCGCTCAACGATCATTAACTGACTATGCTGGCGGAACCTGGGTTTTTCCTGGTGGAAAAATAGACCCAGAAGATAAAAGTGCATTTTTTGCTATTTACAGAGAACTAAAAGAAGAAGTAGGGCTTAAAGGAATTCGATTTCGAAAATTATCTCATATATACCTGAATAAATATAGTATTCAGGTTTTTTTATGTGACCAATGGGTTGGAGAATTAAAACCTGCATGTGAAGATATAATAGGAATAGGGTGGTTCACTTTAACAGAGATATATGCGTTAGGACAAAGTCTTGCTCCATTTGTCGATAACAGTTTGTTGTATCTATCATACTTAATACAACATTATGATAATCATCCAAACGAATGGAAAGAACAGTGGAGAGAATGTGATGAAAATGGCTAAGGTGTCAAAACCAGAACTCATACAATTATTTGAGCACCTTCTATGGGTCAATTCGCCAAAAGATTGGATACTTAAAAGTGTATATTTCCAAGGAATTCTATTTGTTTCTATGTTAATCGAAACACAGAAAGAAGGACAATATCAAAAAATACGTCGCAGTTTTAAACTAGATATAATTAGTAGTAGAGAAGAAGACATATATGGTTTAGCAACAGATTGTATTGATGAAATGAAAAAGGAAATAAAATGATTACAGACACAAATAACTGCAAACAACTTATCGATTTTCTTATCCGTAGATGGCGACTTCTGGCCAACTTTGCTGCGATAGAAAGGGTGTTTGTAGCATCGTGTCAATTTACAGAAGAAAACAATCTACCATTACCACAAACACCATCTATTACAATACCAAAAGCTTGTCATCAAATTGAAATCATAAAACAACGTATAATTGAAATTTTACCAGAAGTTAGTTTTATAGATTATAATTATGAAGCACAAGCACCACTTGGCCCAAACGATTTTATGGAAGTGTTTATTGCTGATCATTATCAATGCATTGATAAGGTCGAAGCTGTTATTGAGAAAATGCAAATAAAATGATTCAAGAAAACGAACTAACTAAAGCATTAGATAATCCAGACCTTCTTGTTATAGCTGGGTCTCGTCTGTATGGCACCAATACTGTAGAAAGTGATTATGATTACCGTGGTTTTGTTGTCCCACCTTTCGAATATCTTGCTGGTCTCGGAAAATTCGAACATCATATTATCAGAGAACCAGACACTGTGTTATATTCCCTCAGACGATTCTTTGAGCTATTGATATTGGGCGACCCAACCGTTTACGAAATTCTTTTCGCACCAGAATCAAATATTATAGAACTCAGCAATATCGGTAAAATTCTTATTCGTAATCGATCATTATTTGCTTGTAAGCGTTTCGCTAAACGTATTGGTGGGTATGCCCAATCTGAATGGCGAAAAGTTACTGGTACTCAATTGGTGCCAATTAAACGAACACCGGATGAGGATGGAATAATAGAAGATATCCGCAAAATATTTCACCTCAGAAAAGAAGAAATAGATGAAATTATCCGCCTACTTTTCCTACAACACCCACGAGAAACAAGACCTGCTCGACGTAAACTAGGGGCAAAACGTAAGACTCAAATTGAACGTTATGGCTATTGTACGTCCAGTGCCTGCCACACAATTCGTTTATTGGAACAATTAATAGAACTTATGCAAACTGGAAAAATAACATTTCCACGACCTGAAGCCAAACAATTGTTGATGATTAAACAAGGCGAATTATCTCTAGAAAAAGTAACTGAAATTTATAATGATTTGTTGTATAAATCCTCTGTAGCTGAAGAACACACGTATCTTCCTGATAACGCCCCAATCAAACATATACGAACCATATATTATAAAATCGTAGCACAAACACTTCTGACAGATCAAAGGGCAAAAAATTACGCGAATAATTATATAAATAGTTGGGAAAAATAAATGGCTAAATTAGAATTAAAATGTGAATGGTGCGGTAAAACTTTCAAAAAAGATCGCAAAAGAATTAATCAAACAGAAAAACTCAAACAAAAAAATTGCTGTTCTCGCAAATGTGCATCTGCTGTAGTTAATGAACCACGCAAATCTGAACCTATCACACCAAACGCCATAAACACACGCCGAGATAAAGAAAAATTCCCAGAAAAAGGCCTTGCCCGTTCCCTCGTACGTCATGCTGTAAAATCAGGTAAACTCATTCCATTAGAAGAGTGTGAATTTTGTGGTTCAGAAAATAAAATAGAAGGCCACCATCCAGATCATTCTAGGCCATTTCTTTTATTATATCTCTGTAAAGATTGCCATAATCGAGCAGATGTTGATCCTGACAAATGGGAAACTCTAGCAACAGATTATTCAGGTGTATAATATAATAGGAATACATTACCTTTTATTAAAGAAAGTGTATCATCATGAAAGAAACAATCGGTTACAAAATACAAAAAACACTATTTAGGTTTATAGGAGATATTAGATGGCATGGACTGCTCCACCCATTTTGGATAACAATTAACGCTAAAACTTTTCGATTAAAAGGAAGGCACTATAGAGAAGTAGAACAATTGATACAACCTGGAGATATACTAATACGTCGCTTTGAAGGATACGTGGACAAGATATTCATCCCAGGATTCTGGAATCATGCTGGAATATATGTAGGGGAAATTGACGGGAAAACCCATAAGATTGTACATGCCATTAGCGACGGAGTTGTGGTTGAGGATTTAATAGATTTTATGCGCACCGATCATGTCATTGTGTTACGAGCCCCGGAAGAACTAAGGGAGGAAGCTATCAATCGTACAAAAAATGCTATAGGCAGTGAATACGACTTCGCTTTTGATTTTAAAGAAACATTGAGATTTAGTTGTACCGAACTAGTAGACTATTGTTATCCTGAAATAATCAAAGGTAAAAAACGATTCGGACGCATGACTATAGTTGCTGATGATATCGTGAATACTTCTGATTTTAAAATAATATGGACATCAATAGGTATAAGCCTTTGGGTTAACCTCCACCACTCCCCGAATAAAAGAAAGGATAGTTAAGCCATGGATGAAAATGAATTCAATAGAAAACTAAGAGAATTGATCGATGAAATTGCTAGCCTACCAATAGATAAACAGAGACAACTAGCGCCTTTGGTTGAGGAAACAAAACAACGACATATAGACGTTAAAGAAGATGTTAATAAAATTAACAAGTCAATCGCAGACCTGCGCATTTGCATCAAGTATTTGCTGTTCGACCTAGAAGCAACAAAACGAGAAAAAGATAGATTAAAAGCTATCTTGCACAAAAAATTATCAGATAATGATAACAAACCAAATAAAGCTGAAGGAAAAATGTAGTGACCAATAAACGATGGATCATTTTAGGTATCCTTGCTTTTCTTGCTTTGTGTATAGGGTTTGGGGGATAAGAAACAATTGTGTTATCTCTATGAAATCTACGTAGCTCCTATTATCCATCCTGCTCAAACGAATCAAGAGCACACTTGTGAGGATCGAACTGACGAGTTTCCCCCATCTGATAGGGTAGAATATACTCGCTAAGATTTAAAGGGGTAAGATCAAAATCAGTATTACCCTTATTGGGCGTTACTTCAACAGCTTCCTTCCCACAAGCAAACGCTGAAAATGCTTCCATGTTTGCTCCAAGAGATTTTCTCCAACCAGGAAGTAAAATTATTTTACGACATTCATTAACGACCTTGTTTAGATCAATAGTCATTACTTGGCCAAACGACAATTTGAGATAACTTTCATGTTCGGCAGGACTCCAAACAGTAAATCCCCTTTCCCTAAGAATATGAGCTACTAATGCGAACATTGGTTTGTTCAGTTCTTTGTAGCCCCTCATTGGCCCCCCGACATAGAAATCGTACACCTTCTTTCTTCCAAACATTCAATATCTCCTTTAATTGAAAATAAATTTTTCAATAATAACTTTTCCATTCCTTTGCAGCAGCATCACTAACACTACGAACAATTGATCCAATATGACAGTTATAAAGCGCAGCACAACTAAAACTGTTAATTTCCAACAAAAACATCTCACCTTCCGATTCTGCAATATCTATTGTATAACATAAATCGGGTTGCCATTCTCGCGAAGCTATTTTTTCGGCCAGACGAAAAGATGATTGGGGTGGAAGGACTGAACTTTCTGTGGGTAGATATTGACATCCCGTTACTACTTTGCCATCACAAACAACAAAACGCCATTCAGTTTTAATTGATTTCCTTGGAGCAACGACAACTAACGTTTCAGGACCAACCGCTAGAACGAGCGTTTGGATTTTGTTCTTTTCATCTGGTCCAATTATGTATCCCGCAAACGGCTTAGCACCATTGTTTGGTCGTATGAATAATGATTTATTTCCGATTATTGATGATGCTGGATAAAATATCCTAATTAATTCTTCCCATCTTTTTAGTAAATCACCTACTGGTAGCATGATATAATTTCTGTTTAGCAAGTGCTCGCCAAAATATGCGTAATAAGTACTACATTTCATATTATCAAAATTACAATATGCTCCAGGGATAAATGATGCTCGTCTCTGAACCTGACGAACAAAATCAATAGCTCCATAACAAACAATACAATCATGTTGATTGTATTCACCGAAATTAATTGGTACCCCAAAATGATACTCAATTGATAAAACCTTCATTCCTTGAGCTATAACTTCATTCACAATAGCCTTGGTATCAAAACCGTCAAGACTTATGTTGGTTTGAATCATCCAGTGTGGTTTCAAGAAAACACCTCGTTCAAAATAACTCTTATGGCATTCGCCCTAGCTTCCCTGGCAGCCATCTCTTGATTGTCACCTTCTTTTTTATAGAAATGATAGAATCCCTCAACAATATTACGATCCTTAATAGATTGTCCGTCAACTTCCTTGTTGTCTAAAGGAGAATAACGGCACATCTTCTCAATACGAAAACACAAGTCCATAATAATCTTATTTGCTTTACGTTTGTAATTTTCAACCATTTCTTTTTACCGTCCACTCACGATTACACTTATTACAATAGTAATCTACCTCTTCTTTTTTTCCTTCTATATCTTCCAAATACGACACAGTCCTGATCTTTAGTAGCTTCCAGTAACACCACCTATGAACAAAATAACACCAAATATTATTCATCAAATTCTCCAAACTCAAGTTCTTCACCAAATGTTTGCGTTGGATTATCAACTGATCCATTCTTGATCGGGTCTAAAAATAATCCATTATTAGTGGCCATTGGGTCTTCTGTCATATCTTCTTTCGGTTTCCAACCCCGTTTGTGCATAGATTCCATATAATGACGATGATGTTCACATACTATTGCAGCAAGTATGGTAGATTCAGCGACAAGGCAAGTATCCCAAACAACCACCCCACCACCAATCTCATCCGAACTATAAATCCATCCACCAACTCCGTTCCTTTCCCGATAAAGATGACCCCCGTTTGGTAGACATCCAAGGTCTTCTATTTTCTCATTACTCATAGCCTAGACCAATCAATATTAACTTTTCCAATAAAAAGTGCCAAAATAATAATCAATAGTGAGGCAATTGTACTACCAACATAAATACCAATTGCTCCGACGAATAACATCACCATAGAAAAACACATCAATAAAATGCCAACACAAAGCATTGGAACAATAAGTTTCTTCCTAATTCTAGACATTACTTGTCTCCGGCTCTAAAATCTCGCCATTTTCAATAATGACAGAACACTCCTTGCCTCTGGAGACACGTTCAATCCAAATCTGAGCATTGGCTTTCGTAGCCATTTCTGCTATCGCAGCAAGATTCTTACTGTCCAATAATGATCCTTCTCTAATTAATAGTACTCGCAACTTTGGGTTCATAGCTAAACCGATAGCTACTGATATCCTAATTCTTTGAGCAGAAGAACATTGAACAAATGGAATACCTTCAAATGTAACACCATCGTCATCGATAGCCAATCCTTCTATTGGGAATTTGGCTTTAGCTAAGAATTTAGCTTTATCATCAGTAATCTTACCCATCTGGGTATTTAATGACTTTGATTGTTCTCTCAATTCGAGCAATTTCTCATTAACCATAAAGGATGCTTGATTTTCTCTGATTTTAGTATTGAGATTCTCCGCTTCACCCATCTGTACGTGTAAAGATTTGGCATCAATCTCTTCTATCCCGGTGAGACCTTTAAGTTTTTGCTTAATACTCTTCTTTAGATCGACAACACGTTTTTCTAATTGTTCAAGTTCTTCCTTTTCTGTTCGTAACATATCTCGACTACGTAAAATTTGTTGGTTATGCTCAAGTGCCTTACTGTATTTTTCGCCCAGTTCTTTGATAGACACTTCTGTGTCTGGCATCCCATCATGTTTATCCATAGAATCCAAATTGGCCTTAGTTTCCTTTCCTTGCCTGTTGACCACGGCCCTCTGATCAAATAGATTCTTATACTTTGCATTCATCTTGTCAAAATCTAACCCGACTAGTTTCTTCAAAACCTCAGATTGTTTTTTCGTATCCATTTTGGAAAATTCTAGTGGATCAAAAGTCAATTCACCAACAAGTTTATCAAGCATGGCCTGCGGAGAAGCGAATGTCGCCCCATCCTTATTTTTGACGGTAAGATTTGTTCCCTTCTCGGTAAAAATGCGAATAACCTCAATCTCACCAAGGTCCAATACTACACGAGCCTTTTTTTGACCAATCCTAATAGGTTTAGGGGGAACGGAGCCAGCGCCGCTCAAGGCGTATTCAATAGCATCTAAGACACAAGTTTTTCCTTGCTCATTATCTCCACCGATAACGACAAGCGAACCATCTGGTTTAATGTTTACCACTTTAAGATGTTTGACATTTTCTGCTTCGAGTGCTATAATTTTCATCTAATAAATCTCCTCACCATACGCTTTTTCATCACAACCGACAATAGCAACATTCAATTGCGCGGTAATACACAATCTCTTTTCTCTATCAACATGAAAATTAACCGATGCAATTGGCACTCTGATTCTGTGTGATAACGATACCTTATCTATTCCTTCTGATTCTGCCAATTCATAAATCATCCTAATAACTGAAAACTCCATAGCTCTTTTAAGTTTTTTGCGATTTTCTGGAGTATCATTATCAATAGCTAGTCCTAAAACTTTCAAACAAGTCGTTGCTGTTTCTTCATTTACTTCATATGTAATAGTATGTCCTTCTTGAACAAGGTCTACGCAGTCATTGAATGGGCCTAAATTTAATTTACATTTATCCATTTTATTACCTCCCATGTTCCTCATCAATATACGAACCATAATCCGGCGGTATAGTACACATATTACAAAAACCATCGACATTAATGTAATCCACAGGTTGTCTACATTCCTTGCAATATATTCTTATAGGAACCAATTCAATTTCACTTACACCAACACGACCAAACTCTTCTGGGGCAGAATACCTAACCTTTATCTTATCGCCATTCATCAATTTTCGTATTTGTTCTTGTGTCAATCTACATTCATCCATTACTTACTCATCACCTCCTGTGGCTTGTCTGTCAAAGATACATCATCAACACTTACAAACTCAGGACGATTCTTCTGTGGCCTTCCTCGGCCATACTGAAGCCAGACAGTTCCCTCATTACCAAAACCCTTAACAGCAAAAACCCTACCAACCAACGAAGGACATTCATCACACCTATCAACAGTAACCATATCACCTACATTCATCATTCACCTTTACTTTCTTTTAAAAACCAATTTAATCATTATATATCACATTCATTTGTTCTTCACTTACCATTCGTAATGGACCACTAACAAAAGTGGCAGGTACATCTATTAATCCAACACTTACAATACGACGAATCAAACAAGAAGGACATAGTAATCCACCTCCATATTCTTTTGGACTAATTTTTTTCCAAGTAGATTTCTGCACAAGTAAATCTGGAAAACCATGTTTATTTCCATATGCTCGTCCACAATCATAACATACAGCGATATTATTATCTAATAACTCTTTATCTTTACTACTCTGATCATCATGCCATATAACAACTTCCTTACAAGCACGATTAACCATACGTCGCTGTTCTTTTGCGGGAACAGTCTCTATACCAAAAAGTAATTGAGCTAATAATTCTTGTAACGGATGATGAGGTTTAACGTGCATTATTTTACCAATCTTTTAAATGGGACCAAGATTTGCCAGTTTTAATTGCCCCTATAGTAGTATGATCAACCCTAAATCTCTTGCCAAGACTACGAAGACTATGACCATATGACGATAGCCTCTTAATAATCAAAACCTGATCAGTAGTCAATTTTGCTCTACCACTAGTTTCTCCACGAACTTGTGTTCCATGCCGTATCGCATCATCAGCATTTTCGAATTGGGTACCCCACTTGAGATTCTCTAGTTTTATATTCTGTCTATTACCGTCATTATGAAGACATTGATACCCATCTGGTCGTAGCCCACAAAAAGCTGTCAATACTAAATTGTGAACTCGATAAACACTAGTCACTCCGTTTTTGACCAATCTGATTTGTGGATATCCCTCGCTATCAATAATAGTGGTTCCAAAATGGCCGACAGCGCCAGGGTGTCGATATGAACTTTTAACACGACCATCTGATGATATCTGATACAATCCTTCATATCCAATAACATCTTTCCATTTTTCAGTTATCATCAATTTACCATCCTTTAAGAGACTTGATAGTCCTAGTAATAAAAATTACTTGGTTAGCAGCTATACCACGTTGTGCCTTGTTCACACCAAAACCAACTCTACTTCCACCCTTTTCAATCGGAACAGTAGCTGTCATTTTGTATTCTAATTCAAGTACAGCTTCTTGAAGTTGCCTCAACAACTCCGAATTACAAATAATATTTTCTTCAGTATAAATAGGAGCTTTTTGTGACATTATTATTCTATCCAAACATATACAAACTCATCTGATTCTTCCGCACCATTTTCAAGTAACCATGCCCTGGTCAATGGATAATAATCATCTCCTGTAAGAAATACCATAACAGCAGTATCTCTCTTGGTTTCTTCACAAACCTCCACCATAGCATCTGTAGACATATCATAAGCATCGAAAACTTTTCGTATCTCAAATTTTGCCACGTGTATCTCTCCCCAAAACAAATGGTTCTGCATCAGCGGTCACTTTTCGCTTTATATTATGAATCCGTGTCACCCGCTTACCCTTCCTCTTTATACAATCATCACAAATAATTATTTGAAGCATTTCTTCAATACCTATTGGCATAGGATCAAAAATGGTAGACCCATAATTCCCGTTAGATCGAAAAATTAGACCATCATAAATAGGATGGAGTGTTAGAGGTTCGCTACAGGGTTCTTCTTCTAGTATTCTATCACAACTAAAGCAAACGCATTTATCCATCAGGCCACCTCAAACTGAACAGAATTGAAGCAACCAGATATACCCTCTAGATATAGATCGGTGTGCCAAGTGTCTGTGTCAATATTAGACAGGATATATACTTGACCAACTACCAAACCAGAATCCTCAGCAAAATCAATATCTCGCTTATATCCAACACTGGGATTGACAAACCTAACCTTATCCCCTACCTTGCTTACTAGCACATTACTTGTGTTATGTCCTTGCTCCATGATATTCTCCTTATTTTTCCACTTCTTCAGACATTACAAATTTGATTTGAGAAATTCTTATAATTGAATCCTGTATATTCACAAATGTTGATTTATAAGCATTTGATACAAAATCATCTGCCATTATTTGTTTATAAACAGTATTTCTAACTTCATTACATTCTTTCTCGTCTAAGTAAAAGAATGTCAATACTTGTTCGGTCAAAAGATGTACGCCAAGAGTATACCATGTTGTTAGTTCGGGTAGTGGATGTACCGGATCAGGATTTACACCAGGCTCTTTTTCGAATTCATCATTTAATAATTTTTTAAAAAACATATTATTTCCCATCCTAAATTGGGGACCGTGGTCTAGTCTTCATAAGGCCCTTACCGTGTCGTCCGCAAAGAACTCGTCGCAGAACAGTCTTCAGAATAAAGCTGACGGACCATCGTTCAAATGCTGGAGCGTTCCCACACTCAGAACACACTGCATCTGGAACAATTCGCATTTTCATGTTTCATTCCTTTCCATCTAATATCTTCCGGCAAAATATCGTGCGAAGCTCCGAGAACAGCACGATGCTGTTATCTTATTATACGTCTAACCCCACCCCACGTTGCAAATAAACCTAATTTATTACAAATCAAAATTTTTCATCTCAGCCCGATAATCAACCATAAACCCTACTCATACCTTCCATACTTTCAATTCTCCATGGATGGATACGGAATTTTTCTGGAAGCTGTTCTCCAGATGGAGTCAAAAGTTCTATAAGTACAACTCCCAAACCAATTCGCTTCAATCGGATACGAATACCTCTACCTTCGTAAATAGCCCCTACTTGGAGCTTAGGTAAACTCATTTTAGTTCAGATTGACACCCAGGCCAATGATAGCTCTGCCCAGCTTCTATACCTCTCACTATCTCAGCCACTTCCTCCCCCATCTGATTGAGTACCTTACCTTTGTTTTGACAATGATAACAATAATTATTATCCCTCAATGCCTTATAACCCCAACACTGGTCGCATGGCTCGAACATAAAATAATTATCCTGAGTATCTGGTCTTATTGGCAACCACCCACAAGAGAAACATCGCGGACGCTTAAAATGGAAATCGAATTTTATTGTACCATACAATTGACATTCAGGACATTTAATCATCATCTGCTCCCCCATACTTATCCATCAGTTGCCTAGCACCATCCCTAGCATCCATTCTTAGCTCCTCTGCCATCCTTTCGGCGTCTCGCTTAGCTGTCTTCTCAGAATTCCTCCTTCTACCAAGTCGCCTACAATCTAAACCATTAATAAAAACCTGGGCGAACCATCTATCTTCCACATCTATCACTTTTCCTAGACCGTGAATTAAATAACTGCCTGAAAGATAACTACATATCAGTATTACATTATTTAAAGAAGCACTTGATGATTTAGAGTGTAACAGTCGCTTCCATTTTTTAGTTAGTTTCACTGTCTTTCCTCCAAAGGGGGACCATAGGGATAAAGGCCATCTGATCTTGTTTTTTTAAATCCAGTTTTTGGGAAATGACCATATCCACATTGAGTACAATGGCGTCGTATAACATCCTCCAAAGAAATATAATCACGAGTAAAATCACACTTGGTACATTTCAAAACTAATAGCCAATCCCCGGAGTTGTGCCAGTTTATAACACATTCTCTACCACATTTATCACACCAATAAACACTACAGTCACAATCATAACTCACTTTTTACACCCACATTTTACGGTAGATGTAAATAGTTCGATTGTTCCTGTATCATTACAATCGGGGCAAGACACCAAAGGAGTGAGGGTGGCTCTTTTTACTATCTCATAATCACCATGTCTTAACCAGGCGGTGAGTCCATCAATATCGTATTTTCTATTAATCCATACAATTTCTGATTTATCTTTAATTTTATATGGGAGTTTCTTATTGGATTCTACAACAATAAATTCGCACCCAACTAAAAATTCATAATTTTTATTAGTAACAAGAACTATGTCTCCTGGTTTTGCTATTTCTGTTTCGGTTTCTTCTATTATCTCATAACTAGTGTGTAGTAACCAAAATTCTCCTTCAGTGCCATCTTTTCTTTTTACCCACACACATTCTGATACATGTATAACAGGGTGTGGTCTATACAATGGTTTGATAACAATACATAACTCTCCAGTAGATTTCACTCCCGAAAGAGTAACGATTACTGTATCACCCACCTTAGCTTTAACGCTCATTTCTTTTCCTTTTGTCTCGTTTTGATTTCCTTAAATTCCTGGCCCATGCCGTAGTGTAAAATTTACGATTATTGAATTTATAAGATAACGACACATATCTCATCCATCTACCATTCACCCCCCAAGTATCTTAGACCAATTACAGTCGCGAATTTTCGCTGTCTGTTATATGGACTTACCATCCAAACTCGCATCCCTGTTTTTATCTCATTAAGACGCATATATTTCTACAATCCGCTTTCCATAGCCCTGGCAATCGCTTCACGAACAGTGAGTCTTGTTCCTTCTTTTGTATTTATATTGGTTTTGTGTAGACTATTGGTTTCGTGTAAACGTAGCCCACGGCCTGTGTGTGAATCCCTACAAACCCAACCAATACCATAACCTCTGGTATTTCTTTCTAAAAAATCCAACATCTCTGTATCAGATGGTACTGGACATTTTTCTTTTGACATCAATTTTCTCCATACATTTTACGTTCATATTCTGATTTAGTAACAGCTATTCTCGCTTTACATTCTTTTTGGGCTTCCCTTGTTTTCCCTTTGTAGTACAAATAATATCTATCTGATCCAGGACTAAAAAGTCCACTTGTATGATGAACTTTTCCAGATACAACAACTTTTGGATATTCTATTAGACATTGATTTTCAAACTTTTGTGTGTTTATATATCTACATCCCAATATAGTTGCACCGGAAAAAGTGCTATACATAAGAGCCATATTAATATATATAAATACGTTTTATTTATTTCGTTCATTTTATTATTCCCAGCGCTTTATTTCGGCGTCCACAGCTTCTTTATAATTACACAAGACTTCTCTGGTTATCCTAATAGAATCCTCTTGAGCCTTCTTTAACGAACGTCTCATCGGACCATCTTTCCATCCATCATCACAAATTCCGTGTATAGACACACGAGCGAACCATTCGTAAATCTTCTTCTTTTTATTACGACGCTTATAACATACTAGTGATATATTGCCTACTTCAGCCTCTGCCCAATACTTTTCTACTTTCCAATTTATTTTTCTCATATGTGTATCCTGTAAGATTATTCAAACGGCTTAGGTTGTGTTTTAGACAATCCCTTGCCACACATACCACAGAGAACCCGTCGTTTAATAGTCTTTAGAACGCGATTGATAGACCACCGTTCAAATGCTGGAACCTTACCACACTTAGAACATACAGTGTCTTGGACAATTCTCATTTTCATAAGTTCTCTCCTTTTAATTCCTTCTCTATTGCGTCTGGCAACATCTTATTCCAAAATTTATATCCAGGCTGTTTGCAGTGACCCATATAAATGATAAACCCAGGAAGATGTAATGTCAGAGAAGGGTCTTTGTGGTCTATGTGGAACCCCAGAGAAAGCCATGGGTTTCTTCCGAACTGAACATCCCACCTTTTCTTGTTCATTTCTCTCCCGCAAACATTATCCACCAAATCATTCACAATTTCTTTTGCTCTTTTGCGAGTAATCATTCTCCTCCCATCCTTCTGAAATATGATACTATCCATGCTACTAACAGTACAAATATAAACACCAATACAAACCCGGAAGCAATTAAAAGTTCCATATATCAATCCTTAATGTTATACATTTGACGTTCGTATTCAGATTCAGTAACAGCTATCTTAACCTCACACTCTTCGCGAGCTTTTCTGGTTTTACCTTTGCAGTATAGATAATACCTATCTGGCCCAGGGAAGAATCCGTATGAATGAACAATCTTCCCTGATATTAATATTCTTGGTTGTTCTATTAGACATTTGTTTTCAAATCTTTGATTATCACTATACTCAACTAACGAAAAATATCCAAAAACTACAAGTATTAAAAAACATACAATAGCAAGTGCTGGGAGAATTGTACCTTTCATTGTTTTCCTTTCTTAAAGAGGCACGACGCAAAAGTGATATACCAAGAAGTTACCGAGAAGTTACCGAGGGATAACACTGTCTCTTGTTAGGCTATGTAATGTACCTTCCCAATTAGCCATTTTCGGTATAGCTCGAATCAAGCGGCTTGGTGGCATATTAGTAGTCCATGTTTCTATCCTCTTTCCTGCATTGATCCAACAAAGAACTTTGTATTCTCTTTTGTATCCAGTTTCGGTCCTGTATTCCTCTGTCCCGGTTACGAGACCGATTCCCTCTTCGTAATTACCATTTTTATTAAACCCAGGGAAACCGTCCGGATCAAATCTTACAATAGCCAAATCACCAACTCGTGCTCTCATCTTTTTACTCTCCTGTTCAATGTAACATGCGTAGCTCATGGGAGTAGATACCTCCTACTACCATTATACGTCTAACTGCAACCCATATTCCACAGCCCTCCGATTTTTTTAGACATTTTTACGGACCGATAAAGTGGTTGATATAGGCGTTTAGAAAAAGGGTGGGGGGAGAAGAAATAAGCGGCGAAGTACAAGAAAGAGTGTACTCGTTTCTTTGTGGGGAGTTTGAAAAATGAGCCGGATTAGCCTGAACCCCCACGACTTATCGGACCCCGATGAGTTATCGGACTTGTTTATATATCGGGCGTACCCCTTCGCACACCCGAGTTATCGGACCACCCGTACCCAACCGAGTTATCGGACTATCTTGCTCGCATGACATGCAAGAGATGTTATCGGACGCAAATATTCTTTTGGTTTCTACTTGCTTTCCCTCCCGCGAATCATACAATAGAGGTAGCATGAGGAACGACACTACCAACACGAAAGGCGACACGATGAAAACCTACGCGATCGGAATTGCACTTGCTCTTATTATCGGGACGTTTGTTTCTATCGAGTTGATCCAGATGTTTTCAAGTATTGCTTCAAAGCTCGATTCGGTTATGACACTCTAGCGAGGTGATGTTATGAGACGATGGCTCAGTGACATACTCGGACGGTGGAAAGAAACGAGAGAACTTTATCGGACGATTGCAGCTCTTGAAGCACAAATTGACGCGAACAGAGCAGAGACCGATAACTAAGGAGCGACAACATGACGATCTACGTTGGCGATCTTATCAGACTATTCGGCGAAACGGACTGGCACGAAGTTGTCGGAACATTCCCTCACGATAGATTCGGACGCTACAAGTTATCGGACGGACGAACTGTGACGGATACGAACATTGAAGAGGTACTTGAAAAGGGGCGATAACGTGAACATGACACTCGTGAAATATCGGACCACGGACAAGCCCCATAATCAGTATGCCGTGATACCCCCATCTTTGGTTATCGGACCTGTTGCAGTGGCTCATGTTATCGGGAGCCGAGATTGTTTCAACGACCGATAATAATCGAAGGTTGCCGATGGCTCCAACAATATCGGACTTCGCCGCACCCGACGACTGGCCTAGTTATAGGGCCTGTGAGAGATTCGTTTGTGTATCGGACCTGTTCGTAGGCCGATAATAAGGAGAGCGATAATGTACGGTAAAGCTACACTTGACATTCCAGCAAGCAGAGATATAGGACGTTCGGTGACAGGTGGGTTATCGGACGAAGTGGCAACTGTTATGGGACTAACCGCCGCGTGGACATTACCGGACGGTAGCGACCCTGTTGTGGTGACACTTGAATCTGGAGAGACGAGAGTTATCGGACCGAACCTCCTGAGATACGAGGCAGATATGGGACGTTTGTTATGAGACGTGAAACGTTGTTCTGGATTCGGACAGTGTTATGGACAGGGTACATAACTATCTGCTTATGGTAGGTAGTTATAGGACAAACAATTATCGGAGGATCATCATGGCCAACGCAGTTATCGGACAAACAGGGAGTATCGTGTTATCGGACAGTGATGTCAAGCGCGGATCATCGGGAGGTCGGACGTTACGATACCAGTATGAGAAACTCGGACGTTCTTGGATGGCGTGGATATGCGGACCTTTACATTCTCGGATGTACGGCGCCTGTGGTTTTGGGACGACAAAGGCGCAGACGAAAAAGGCGCTTTCTCGGACATTAGCCAATAATCATGGGTATTTCGGGAATCTCATATTCTCGGACGTTGACGACGCCGACAGGGGAGACCAGGTTATCGGACGGACGCCAACTCGATCGTCCTATAATCTCACGAGGCGCCAGCGAGTATCGTAGTTATCAGACGTGGGGGGAGTAGAGCGGATGCGCTCCTCCCCTTGGGGCGATAATAAATCAGGGCCTATAAACGGCCCTTTTCTTCTGCGCCAACAGAGTATTTATCGGACTTTGGGCCGTGAGCGATTATCGGGCGTGGCGAGAAACAATTTGGTTTGCGTACGTTTACATGAATTCTTATCGGGCCTTGCCCATAATATCAAAAGGCGTGACACAAAGGGATTATAGGACGTGCAGCGATATTATAGGACTTGGGATTATATTATAGGACGTTTGCATAAAGGGACATTATCGGACCCATTCCGCAAACATATTATAGGACTATGGCGCTCGTTATAGGACCATATTGTTATCGGCGGCAATATGGTATGTTATAGGACACCTCTCTGTCTGGCATTATAGGACTTGAGACCCAGCGGAATAGTTTATGGGACGTTGGGCCGTGCGTGTTATCGGCATGGTCCGGAAATCAGTTTATCGTATCTGTTTTTGTATATAATATCGACATTCTAGGCTCGTGGCGCGTATTTTCCTCTATAGGGCGTTACTTTTATACATTAGTTCCAATAATATCACGTTTTTCGTGGTTATAGGGCGCATTTTGCCGATAATTCGCAGATATTAGGACTAGCGTAATATATACTATAGGACTTTCCGATAATATGGCGCTTTTTGTAGGAAATAAACGAATTATTATAGGCAAAGGTCCGAATTGTGACCTCAGAAAACGGACGTAAACATTATCGAACCGGGACGTTGTTTGTCATATAATATCGTGGATTCTAGCGTGTGAGAGGCGATTATTTATTTTGTATAATAATTTGGTTCTTGGTATAACTAGAGCTATAGTATGATGTAAGCAAAAATGACAGTAACACGAAAGCGGACGAAAGGGGTTGTTATGGTGTGATAATGGAGAAGCGTTGTCATTCTAGGTATGATAATAAGGGAGCGCCTCTACGTGAATCCCGCTGGTGGTTATCGGAACATGACGACTAGGGCATTAGTCTGGTAATATCCCAGCGTAGACGTAGGTTTCCCATGTCACCGCTTATAGGACGGTACCCTCTCCTGTAAGATGGGGCGTTCCCTTATTGTCATTCCGACGCGGTGTCTACCGCCGATAACAAGTGGCCAGCGCAATACTGGTCCGAATAAAGGTTCCGAAAACGATTACTACTTGTCCGTCCCATAAGTCGGGGCGGCGTAGTCTCGATACTGGGACGGGCGATAACTCTCTTGCAAGGGGATTATTATGAGCCAGTCCAGTAACACGGGAACGGTTGTCGAATTCGGGCGCACGGACCTGATTGCTAATGCAGCAGTCTACCGCGAGCACAAAGCTATCGTCAATGCCGCAAGTCGGTATGATTCTGTCGATGACGCAATCGTGGGGCTCAAGGCCGCTTGGGAAGTGATCGAGGCGCAGATCGAAAACGGCGCGGCGTTCACTCCTCCGGTCGAAGATGGCTTCGGGTCCGATAACGCGACGGTGATTGGGGAGTCTATTCTCGGTCGTCGGCAGAGTGTTGGTGCCGTCCGAAAAGCGTTCTCGAATATGGGCAAGTAGTCTGTTGGGAGAATGTCTACCTTACCGCGCATGGATAAATACCGACGTAATACGGACCGTGCGTGGACCGATGGACATTCAGGCTTACAGTCTGGATAGAATCGCTTGACGGGTAGTACCCGTCCTATAGTCGCACCGATTCGCGTCAGCGATTCCCATAACCAATCATAGCGGGAAGTCTCATAACATGGGGTATTCCCGGACGGGGTTGGGTAGTAGTCCGATAGTCCGCCGTAGTAGGGTCTGTCAATCGCACAGGATGTGCGCTAACGGGTCTAAACCGGACAGTTACGGTTATCGGTCGAACTCCAGTCCTAGAGGCGGCAAAACGTAGAGTCCGAAATGCGGGCTCAGTCTGCGCTATTAGGACGTGGGCGTGATAAGTATCATATCGTCTGTACGATTCCTTATATGTCTAGCAAGGTTCCGATTCAGCACCGGATAGCAAGACGTATAGGGGTAGGTCGTATTAACTATCTAACGGTATGTTATGGGAATCCGTCGTAACGTCAAGTGTAGGCTTTATTTTTGTCGTGGGATAGGCATTTCCAAGGGCAAGTCTTCTAAACTTTGACACGAGTATTTCTTTCGTTATGGTTTGGCGATTCATGCTGGTGGCACGCCGGGTCGGCGGGTTGGATAGTGTTTGAGGTTTAGGACTTGTCGGAATTCGTCGAGCGTTTAATCGTTGCTGATTACGTGCTTGATGGTACGCTGAACGACACGACACGACGAACGGATTGAATAAACCGATTCATTGCGCTGGCGCGACGGTCTCGATTCTGTTAGTCGTTAAAATAAGGATACAAGAAACTGTCCAGGTCGCTCGGATTGCCAGTTAAATCTGCCTGGGCATTATCCATTACTTAGCGAGTTTGCGGGAGCATAGGTAGTGGTTCTAATCATAGGTCGTAAACCTAATAGAGCCATTTAGGTGATAGGCTATGCGAGTATCTGTCCGGTGGGGGACGGGTACACTTTTTGTTGCCAGACAACGAAGTAGAACGAAGCCGGTCCGAGAAGGATACAGAAGCCCGACGCTGTAAGTCTATTTCACTGGTAGCCGTGGCGCGTTGCTTAGCTGTGGCGCGCCGCATTATCCACTTTGGTGAGTAGGGTACTATGTTGCCCTGGGAATTAGCTTGGACGATCTTTGTGGATTAGTTCGTCGAGCTAGATGTGTCATAGTCGGTGGGGTCTGTGGCATGCTTTTTATTTAACAAAGGGGAGACGACATGGACCGCACAATCAATATGTCCAGGATTCAGCCATCACAAGTAAGACATGGCTTAATAGGCTATGTGGATGTGTCGATTCGGGGATACTCGGGAGATGTGCAAGTCCTGTGTGAAATAGTAGACGTAAACCATGACGGCACCAAGTTGGAAATTGTAGTATTAGCTTCCGACAGATCATGTGTCTGGATTCCAATGGAAAGTTTCTATATCAGGACATAATTTGAATCGATAGGGAGTGACGCCTCTATGTAACCAGGGTCCGTAAAATCTGGCGATTCATTAATTTCGTGGCGCGTTGTCGAGGGATGGCGCGTCGCATTGTCCGTTTGAGTGGGAGTTTTTACTCGGGAATAGTCTGGGTGAACCTTGCGGACTAGTTCATCAGACGAAACGTACCGGATTCGGTGGGGTTTCTGGTACACTTTTGTTTGTAGTTAGTTTCGGAGGGGGAACGAAAATGCCTGATGCCTGTAATTGCCAATTCTGTGAATGTCCAACGGGACCGCACGACGAACAAAGCATGATAGATGGCGCAGGAGTCTATTGTGGCGGTTGTACTCATAGAATGGGAATTGACCATGACCTTATCTTGTCATGCGGTCTGTGTCGTTTTCCTATCTTGGGGTATACTGGTATGATTGACGGCCATGATTGTGAGTATTGCGAAACATGTCTAGGAATTCTCGCTAGAATGGGATTCTAGTACACTTTCCTTTGTAGGGGAATCGAAATGAAAACAAACAAAGAATCGTGGTGGGAGGGGTATACCGTAGGTTTGGTTGTCATTAGTATTGTTTATCTTCTCGGTTTACTAGTCCGATCCCTTCTGTAGTTATCGCCCCAAACTAACTACTCTCAGTCCCTGAATAACTATCCGGGGTCTCTTGGAAGTATTCGGGGATTTTGAACTAGTCTGGGCAAATCAAAGGCTCATTAGGAGTACAACATTGAGTCTAGACACAATAAGATCCTTGTGTTATTTTGCCATAATTAGCATTCTATTGGTAATGCTGGTATTCGTTTATGTAAATCTTGGTGTGCCTCTGAACTAGGTGCCTACAAAATATCCGCCCCGATACCGAACACTCCGCGGAAGTCTCTTCTTTTGGTGTTTGGGGTAGGGTTGTATAAGGCAAATCAGATAAAAATGGGGGTTTACAGCGACAGAAACACGATTGCGAAGCAC
>SDBV01000867.1_pt1 | contig 44093 bp, 53 predicted proteins | sample 2277081 | NCBI WGS metagenome assembly SDBV01 (sample SAMN10402039, study PRJNA504765) | marine sediment metagenome | isolation source: marine sediment core GS10_PC15, 223 cmbsf | place: Arctic Ocean: Southern Knipovich Ridge | collected 2010
GCATGGTCGTGGCAAGGACTGTGCTCTTTCCTTATCGCTACTAATTTTTCCTACCAAAGCCAATCGGCAGAAAATTGGGTTGAGTTAATATATAATTGCCTAACCCTATCGGTTTTTCACTTGTAAACGAGCTTTCCTCCTATATCTTAGCATAATTATTGGTATTTGCAAACTTTCCTTTGCTAAGTGGGCTGTTATCTTTTCCAGGTCAGCCCATATCTTCCCATACTTTTAGGGCTGCGGTGATCTTGTCGGCGGGGGTGCAGTCGTAAATAAGAGCCTCTGTAATTGCGGGGAAACCACGGGCATTCATGCTCGTAATTAACCATGCTCTATATTTCAATTTGGTATCACCATCGGCCTTTTCCATCCACACCCTTATCTTATCAGCTATGTCCGCGTCACTTCCGGGGTATTGGGGAGGGGCTAAGCAAGGCTTTGTATATTCTGGAAGCATCTTTAAGCGATTGTCCGCTACCGTCTTGCTACACTTTGTACAGATTTGAGCATTAGGGTATATCTCATGTTCAAACTCCGTTACGCTCTCTCCCTTGTTATCGCCGAGGTACCTATACAGCAATTTGTTTTCTTTGTCAGTTAAGTCCATTATGTACCTTTCAAATACTGTCCACTAATTCTTTGTACCGCTCTTTATAATAACGCTCTATGGCAATCATTGCAAAAGATCCTAAATCAATCGGTATTCGGTGCTTCAAGTTTAGTTCGTCTAAAACCTCTTGACCATATTCCTCAATGATAAATTCCCTATACTCGTCCGGAGAACCTTGTTTCCATGCGTTGCAATCTTTTGACTGTGCATGGATATTACGCTCATCAAAGTAAACACCACTGCTGCCACCCGATCCGCGACTTATAAAATGCCCTGCGTCCATATATATCCAGCTTTTTACTATCCCGCACGTACAGCATTTAACTGGCAAATCTTCCGGCCTGCTGAATTGCGAAATATCAATACTCATTTTATCGCAGTACTTCAAAGCATCCCTCAACCGGATATACCTTGAACACGCATCTGACGCTTTTTTCTTTGGACTAGGCATCTACTAACCTCTGCATCTTTCCTGGCAACAGTCTTGATAAACGTCTTGGCGATACGATCTTGAACGGCAATGGGAATATGAACACCATAACAGCATAGTTGTAGGAAAACTGAGAACATATATCCCTAAACCTATCATATACGACCTTGCCAAGCCCAAAAAATTTACCGAAGTTCTTAAAGCCATAGCCTTTATTGTTCTTGACTTGCACTTTCGCCCATGTCGAGCCGACTTCGTACCGCGTAGGCGTGATTTCAAACTCTTTGTATTCCCATCGCTCCGGGTGTTTCGACAATACCTCGCTTGCCAGCCTGCTACAAGTGCCTTTTTCGTCGCCTCGCATTGTGGAAGTGTAGCAAGTGCCGACGATTTTATATTTAATCTTTCTGCTTTGACCATCATATATAGAACCATCTGACCTTTTGAATAATCCCTGTTCGTCAGGCAGCCAAACCTCAACATGCGAGTAAGGTCTTGTCCCGATGTTGGCAATCCAAGTCCACCAACTTATCGCATCATCGACAAGGTGTATCTTGCGGGTTTTGAGAAAACTTCGCCACTCGAATTTTGCTCGATAGAATAAGAATCTAACTTTCATTTTTCTATCTCCCATTCATCGTGTGCTCTCTTCAGTTTCTTGGCGATCTCTGCAAGGGTCGAAACATCATCCTCAGTGATCCCGTCGGTGAATAGCTTTGATTTCGGCAGGATTACGTTCGTTCGCTCCAATGCTTTTTTAATAGCCGTTTCCCTTACCTCTGGCGTTGTTTTCTTGGCAAGCAGCACTGTTAAAAAATTATACGCCATCATAGCCAACTTGAAATATATTATCCATTTACTCATTTTGTTTCTCCTTGTCTAATTCTAATAAAAGTTTTCTCGTTCGGTTTCTGGCATCTGTCAAAATCTTACATTTATGGCTTCCTTTTATTAAATCCATGCCTATCGGCTTTAAAAGACGCTGGAAAGTTTCTCGAAAGACCAGTAATTGATGAGTAAACACAAACTGGTTTTTCAATATTTCTTCGAGCATTTTCTTTTCAAGGTCGTCCACCGTCATGCTGACCCATACATCGCTTGACTTCGCAGCTCAGTCTTGCGCCATGCTGGAATCATAAGTTGTTTGCAGACCAATCGCTCAAAATCTGCGTACTGTTTTAGGTCGATCTTTAAGGCTTTCATTATCTCTACGCTGGTGTTTTTCATTATAAAATCGTATGCCATTGGCAGTGATATTGAATTATCGCCAACCTCAAACCGTCCACCTGATACTTGTTTTGCTAAACTCATGCTATCTCCTTTTATTGCCCCAACCTTGGCGCGTCGCTATTTCGTCGATTATTTTACTTGCTTCTTGGAACGTGCAATTTGTAGAACGCTTGTTACGTGCAAGAGTAGCCGCCTGACCATAACTGCATTTGTCTTCTTGGATTCTTTTGATAAGCATATCTATCATCTGCGAAGCCTGGCGTTTGCAAACGCATGTCAAATTTTTTACTTTAAACTTCTCCAGCGTTTCCCTTTGTCTTGGAGTCATAGGCGTCCTTTTGTCCCACGATCTTAAACTTACAGGAGCTACATCGAATACGTCAAATGGATTTATTTTAGCTAATTTATATGCAACATGAGCCTTTACTACTTTGCGTTTAGCTTTTTCTGCCAGTTCTCTATTTCTTTTTTCTATTTCAGCTTCGGCAGCCTCAAGCTCGCCCATAACATCGACAGGACCATCCTTAGAATCCTCTTGTGCCATTTCTTTAGCAAGCTCGATAACATCGTCTTCGTATTTACCGCCTAAAATGTCAGCACTGGATATAAGTTTGTGTTTTCCGCAGTTACCGACAAAATCAATAATCGTCAAACAAGGTTTGATGCTGTTTAAGATAGCCGTCTTGCGGTCTTCCGCGTTGTCGATGCCGTCAACAGTCCCGTTTACCGTCCTTGTCCCTCGTCCTGCCATCTGCGTAAATAGACACCTTGAGCTTGTCGGCCTCGCCATGACAACGATCTGGATGCCGGGCTCGTCGAATCCCTCGGTAGCAACTCCGACATTGAGAAGATACTGGAAACGTCCCGCTGCGTAATCCCTGAACATTTCCCTGCGTTCGTCTTTTGGGGTCACTCCGCAAACAAACCTTGCCGAATCCGGCTTGTGTCGGTTAATGATCTCAGCAAGCCTCTCAGCGTGTGCTACTGACGCGGCAAATACAAGCGTCTTCTTATCCCCGCATAACTCAACGCAAGGCGTAGCGATGCCGTGTAGGGCTTCCTCTTGTTCCATGATGATTGCAAGGTCTTTTTGGTTTAGATCGCCGCCTATCTTGCCGACATGTGAAAAATCCAAGTCCTCAACATAAACGCTTTGTTGCTGTATCGGAACCAACCATCCATCGTCGATACCGTCCTTAATGCCATAATCAAACGAATAAGCGTCAAACACTTGCTGTAATGCCATTTCATCGGTCCTATCAGGCGTGGCTGTAACTCCGAGAATCTTGATGTTTTTGTTTTGTTTATAGTAATCCAACATTTTGACGTAAGAGTTGGCTGTCGAATGATGCGCTTCGTCGATTATCACCAATGAAAAGTCGTCCGGGTTAAAGTCTGTCATTCTGCCGCCGCCACGTCCGGCTATTTGTGTTTGGCTTGACGAAACTACGATGTCTGATGCGCCCCATCCTCTTGAATCCCAGGCACTTCCCATTTCCATTTCAGGCGTGCTTTCCCAGATGTTCCCCATGTGCTTTGCGCCCTGGGTGATAAGTTCCTCGCGGTGTGCTATAAGTAATATCCGGCCTGACTTCTTAAACTCCTTTGCAACGTGTGAGAAGAAGATCGTCTTGCCCAAACCCGTAGCCATCACGGCTAACACGCTCTGATTGCTCTCGAAGCATTGCATTGTTTGTTCGTATGCTTTTTGCTGGTAATCACGTAGCTGCATTAAATAAACTCCCTTGTCCTTTGTCCAGTTCTTTTACAGTAATGCCCCGCTCCTCAGCTTCTAAGCGTTTACGGGCTATGTCGCAGTACTCAGGGCTTATGTCCACTCCAATATATCTTCTGCCGAGGCGTTTGGCTGCTACGCATGTTGTGCCTGAGCCGCAGAACGGGTCGAAGATGAGGTCGTTGGGTTTGCTGTATCGCTCTAATATCCATGTCATCAATGCTAGGGGTTTTTGTGTAGGGTGCTGCGTCCCATCTTTTTTGAGTTCGCATCGGTTATATTTAACTATGCGTAACGGCTTGTCAAATGATGTATAAGCGAGTTCACCGTCTGACATCGTAAGTCCGTATTGCCCCTTGTCCCATACAATCCATCCTTTTTTGCCCCGTTTCAAGTGTTTTACAAAATAGTTCCCACCCCATATTATTTGATTTACTCCGATAATGTCAAGCCTGACAAAAACCTCTGGCGGGGGTATCTTACTATCCCATCCCCCGAAAGCGTGTTGTTTCCTGTCGTGCTTCGGATTCTTGCAGATACAGCCTTTTTGCCCGTCTATCCCTATCCCATACGGCGGGTCTGTCAACACAAGGTCAACCGAGTTATCCGGCATATCCCGCATTATATCAAGGCAATCGCCACAGATTATTTTGTTAACTTCCACTGTATTCTGCTCCATAAAGTTCTATACGCTAGTTCTGCTGTTCCAAGCAACCAGTCCGGCAAATATATAGATCGCAGCCATCATCCCTTTTAAGTGACCAGTATTTCGAGTTCGGGTGTCCCTTTTTTGGACATAATATCATCACCGTTGAACACTCCGGGCAAACAGAACCGCCTGCGGACCATGCACCTATCACAATTCCGTTTTTCTGCTTCTCGGTTTCTTCCTTTTTTTCAATCTCGGCTTTTCTTTCTTTGGTTACATAGCAAGGGCCGACTACTTCTTTGGGTCGCTGTAAACCGTACACCTTTATTTTTTCTAAGCAGTTCTTGCACCGAAAAACATCGTGCGCTCCGCCCCGCTTATCTATCTCAGTGACCAAATTCAGTTTCTCACGCAACAAAATATGATTGCCTAAATTTATCCGTTTTTGCTTTGCCATTTCATTCTCCTATAAAGTTGATAAAGTTATTTAAGCTCCGGTGCAGTGTTGTCGTACATTGCTTTGTTTATCCAGCCTGCCTTTTTGCAACAAGGGCAGTCCTCGTCGATCTTCGTGCCTTCGCCGGAACCGCTGCAATATCTGCACACATACATCGGCATTGCGAATTTCAACGCCCGTATGCAGTTGTCGATGTCTATTTTGAATGGGTTTGACTTGACAAGCTTGTAAACGGGATTCGTTGATATTTGTTCGAGAACGTGGTTTTTAACGTGTTGCAGTTCATTTATCGCCAAGAACATATCTGTTTTGCCGTCAAATATCTCTTTCAGGCTCTCCGGTATCACCGTGCCGCCCGGGTCGGTGTCCATGATCGGCTGTGATTTTGGCGGGTCTTCCTGCGGTGCTGGCGGTTCGTTGTTTTCGTTCTCAATAAACTTTGGAGGCTCAAGAGGCTTCGGTTCCGCTGGCGGTTTTGCCGCTTTTATAGCACTATCCAAATACGCCAAGCCTGTCGCTTTTAGCGTTTTTCGACGAATAAAGGCGTTTATGAAGCGTGTCGCTGACCTCGCTGAGAACGGCAGCTTTTCCTCAACCCACTTGCCAAACTCGCCATGAGACATTTCCCCCTTGGCTTTTGAAAGTCTTTCCCCGATCTCTATTGCCTTATCAAGACTGCTCTCGATGCACCGTTTGATTTCATCGTGCAGGGTTGTTATTTCTTTTTCTGCTTGTTGTGCTAAGTAATTTGTCATTTGACGCTCTCCATTCTTGCTTTTACTTTTTCCCAATAAGGTTTTGTAGATTCAGTTTTCCAGCCAAAAGCCCCTTGATGTGATCTAATAAACGCTTCCTCTCGGCTCATATCGGGGCATACCAATAATGCAAACCCTGACCAGTGTTCATTGTGTATTAAACTCATTTCTCTACTTTTGGCCTTATCCCAACGATCTTCGTATGTAAATCTTTTCGGCATCTGCATACCTTTTAGTATGCGATTTACTTCATCGACGTAAATCTTGTGGATTTGGTATGCTCCAACTGCCTTTGCTATCCAAATATCTAAAGAGGGATCATCTGTCCTTGTAGCATCCCAAGGCTGATCTCCGGCTTTTAAACTAACCGTGATTGAATGAGCAAAAATCCCGCCATGCGATTCCCGCCAATTTTCGGCTTCCTCAAAACTTTCAAAATAAATCTTATCACCCTGTGCCCAAGAGTTACCCTTGCTCTCAACCCACTCGATAGCGTCAAGCCAATCATCAAACCAGTTGTTTTGATAAATCTTTTCACATTCACTGCAAACGAATTTAAAACAGTTCGGGTCGAATGGGGTTGCGTATAGATTGTTACCGCAACTACAATCGACATCAAAAACGGCGGATCCCTCCGCCTCTCCCTCCGTGGCTTCGTCCCTGTCCATCAAGACCAACATCCCTATCAGTAGTCCAAGTATTACACAAAATATTCCAAAAATTGCGTTTGGTAGTTTATTGTTCATTCGAGTCTGTCCTTTCTGAAATAAGTGCAAATATATGGAGAGTTCTTTCGCCCTCGCCTTGATTAAAAGCTTTCGTTGTGTACATAACTGCATCCGTAGCGTTTGCTAGAATCTTATCTACTTCTTCGTGCCAAGAGCCTTGCCTGTCCACTGGTTTTCTTACTATGTGTGCTAATTTCATGTCGTCCTCTTTTCCGGCAGATTAAAATATGCAAACTCTCCTTGGACGATTTCCGCCATGTCGTCGTAAGCTTTTGCAGCTTCAAGTTCTGTATTATATCTACCTATTCTTGTGGATTTGCCGTCAATCCGTATCATCGCTCCCCATTTATTTCTACCAGCCTCAAAAGACACACCTTTGAAACGGCTTGATGCGTTTTTCCATGATTTTTTGTTAAATTGGTTTTGTTGATTAGTACACACTCTGAGATTGCCCTTTTGGTTATTGAGCGTGTTGTGATCTCTGTGGTCTACCTGTTTGCCGTCATACCAGTCAAGCCGCATGACGAAGCGATGCATGGACATAGTACCGGTTTTGTTTTTATAAGTTAGGTGGGCGTTTTGAGCGTAAAAAGCCCCGTTTTGATCCACACTGAGGCTCCAATTATAGCCATTTAGCCATTCAAAATCCTCGTCGTCAACTAATGCCACTTTACCTTGGGTTAATTCGATGGTCTTCATTTCAATACCTCTCGCAGTATTTCTCGAAATAGCTGTGCGGAAGGACGATTCGAGAGTATCGTCTTTTCGGCCGCTAAGCCTATCCGCACTGAATTGTAGCCTGCTTGCAACCATTTGTCAAGTCTTTCTTTTTAAAGCATCTGGAAGTTCAACCCATAAAAATTCGTCACCATATATTTTCTTGTCGTGAAGATGTGCCACAGCGCCCTCGACCAACGCTATCGCTTTCTTCATCGGCATATCTTTAATGCTCGGCAGTATCGTTAAGTGCATACCGTGTACTGTTACAGGGAACGGCTTGAAGTATTCAGGATCGACGTTTAGCTTGAGCATCGACTCCCATTTGTAAACCGGATCGCCCGTATGGTCTGCCAGTCCCGGTAAAAGTACACCTTTCCAAAATCTAATCATCTGATTCGACAATACCCTCAGTTCTGACCACTTCTCAACCGTGACAAGAGCGTGTTCCATTTCAGCAGCACAATGAAATATGTCAGTCCATGTGCCGTCAATGACTGTTGGCTTTTCGTCTGGAGATTCTGCGTATGTGTGGTAGGTTTTCATTTAGCTTTTCGTTCCAATGCTTCCAATCGTGTAAGGATGGCTTTTTGGTTATCGGCCATAATTTTCACGCTACCGATCAGCGTGTCTACAATGCCCTGCATTCTTAATATTTGTTTCTGCGTGTCATGAATAGCTTCTTCTAAAGTCATACCGTCACCACCTTACTTTTTAAATAAGAATACAATCCCTTAACATCTATTTTCATTTTATGAATGGTTAAGTTCACGTACAAACTAGGTCTTATCTCAGAACATTCGTATTTTTCGCAGAAATCCACAGCCGACAGCCAAGTTTCGCTTTGGAGGATGTCAACGTCTATCTGTAATTCTTCTATGCTAAACGTCATACCGTAACCACCTTAATAAAAAGTTTATCGTCAAATTCCTTACGTGTTGATTCCTTGTCGATATTGTCTTGGCTCATGTGCAACAAATGGATCTCTGTGCAGTTCGATAAATCACAATGCCCTATCAAATATTTCAAGGCTTTCCTTTTTTCCATGTGTGAAGTCAGCAAGCGATTTGCCAAAACGCTGTTTATTGTCGCGATATACATCCTTTGTTTGAGAATCTCACGATCATAATTGCACTCAATCGCAATGATATTAAACTTCAATCCGAAGTCTTGGCTTATCATCTTTGTATCGGTTGCGAATAAAAGATACTCGTCCTTGTCCCTGATTATGAATCCTAAAGGTTCCTCGCAGTCGTGGTGCGTCTTAAAGCAGAATATCTCAATGCCACAGTCAAGCTTAACAAGCGTCTTGTCAGCAACCAGATTCGCCCTGTGGTGCATTGATTCGCCTATGGCATTGAATGTTCCACCGCTTGAGTAAACGTCAATGCCGTTGTTCATCGTATTGACAATGTTCCTGCTGTGATCTTTGTGTTCATGTGTCAACAAACAGCATAGAATGTTGTCAATATTGAACCCTAACGCTTCCATCATTGGGCCGTTGCGTAAACCAGCCTCTATGATTATACGCTTGCCGTTGTTGAACTGGACTTCGTATAGGTTCGCTTTTGAGCTTGATTTGTGTTGGATAAATTTCATTAAACTTTCTCGTCGTAAATTCTGTGGATAATCTCAGTCTGTTTTTCGGAAAACGTATCTGGCGGATCATCTATCACGTTAGCAATGAAATCTTTTTCCCAGTCTGTGAGATTTTTCCCAAACGAATCAATGCAGTCTATTATTTCTGCCGTGCTACTCATAATCAATCTTCCATAAACGAAGGTTTAGTTACATTGCTTTTGGTTTCCGGTTGCTTCGGCTCAACTGGCTGTTTGGCTGGCAAAGGTTGCTTTTCTTTCTCGAACGTAGCAACAGTTTCGCTTCCAGCCTGTTCTTCGATCTTTTCTTCGGCTTCAACCTGTGCTTCGGGGAACGTCTTTTGAGGTGTCTGCTCCTGGATGGCGTGGGTGTGTATCATGTCGGCTTCATCGGACGTAAACTCGTCGCCAAGTTCTTCGGGGAAAGCTGGCCGCAACGCTGCCGCTTCTGCACACTTGTCAAGCTGCCCCTTTGGGCGCTTCTGCCACATCATGTTCGGAGCGCCGCTGCTGTAGCCTGCAAAGATTTCTTCCCAGTACACGTTCGGTCCAACAAATGCACACCGAACACCCTTGACGATCTTGTAAACCGTTATCTGTGCGAATTCCGGGTATGTAACCTTTACGTCTGGCATTTCGACTTTCTTTTTGTCCTTCCAGATATAGTGAGGCCAACTGGTTGTCATTAATTCGCCGAAAACGGTAGCATCCCTGCCAGCATAAACACCAGTCCGTGAAGCTACTGTCCTGAGAAGCCCGATACCAGGCCAGATTGTTTCGACCATCTTCTTTTTGTTCTTATCCCAAATCGGCACGATATGGACACACTTTTTGAATACGTCAAGTTTATTGGCCTTGCAGTAATTCAAAACAAGAGCTATCGAATCGGGTGTTTGTGCGTTCGGGAATATTGCTTCGGTGAGCACGTTCCATTGCCCCTTGTCGATTCCGAATTTCTCCTGAAACCCGTCGTGATACGGTAATCTTGGCTTTTGCCATACTATTGCGTTTTCTTTTTGATCTGGCATGGTTATTTCCTTTCAATTTTCTTAAATTCTACTACCCATACCCAAGGGTTTACGTTCCAGCCGTAGCCACGGTTTTTGTTGATCGAGTCCCAAAGCCTCTCAAAAACCCACCGAGGGTCTTCATTGCCCCTATCGTATTTAATTCCTTCAGCTTTAGCGTCGAGGTAAGTTATATCCTGCACCCGCTCTACTCTTATGGCTGTGATTTCTAGGTGGATGCGGGCAAGGGACTTAAACATAAACAACGATGATTTGCCTTTGTACGGTTCTTTCCACTTCAAAAACTTATCTGTCTCTGGTATCTGTAAGTGCTTTGTAAACTGTATACCATCCCTCGTATATTCACCAATCACACAATTCCAATCCCTGCCCCTCCGATTGATTTTAAAAGGCTCTTTGACATATAGCCTATCGCCTACTTGACCGTAAGGGCAATGATGTCTGATTACAGCATCCATCGCCTCTTTGCCCCAAGTGTCATAGTCGCGTTCGTCTATCTTGGCAACCCGTCGCGTCTGAGTCTTACGCCCGTCAAGAATAGCTCGTACCATTTTAGTATTGAATAATATTGGGTGTTCGGTCATTTTGCCTCCACTGTTAATTCCATACCATCAACTGCCTCAAGGCATATCAACTGACCTGCGTACTCGATCGGCAGGGTTATACTCTCGAAGTTGTCCACAAATAAAGGTGGCTGTTGTTTATAATGCTCTGACAGAACATTTACAATATCAACGCCTGAGAATATCTTTTCGCCGCCCGACTGATCGGGGTATTCTGTGCCGTGCAGTAAGGTTATGCAGCAAGGCTCGACGGAACCATTTAACAGGGTATTGAACAACTTAAACCGAACGTGTGCAAACTTCCCGTTTACCGCGTCTTCGATCATGGTCGATACTTCGGCTTGATACTTTTCGACTTCACAAGTCTGTTTGTCAAGATCGGCTATACTCTGCGACAACTCTTTCTGCTTTTTCAACAGTTCTTCGATACGCTTCTTGGCTTTTGCTGTGTTGTCTGCGTTCGCTAAAGCTGTATCAAGCTCTGCAAGTTCGTCCTGTGCATCTTGTATCTGCTTGTCAATGTCCTGTATCTGACCTGCAACGTCTACGCTGACCTCTGATTCCAAAGCGGTTATCTTCGCTGAGATTTCTTTCCACTTATCATCCATCATCGGCTGTGGTGTTACGTTGTTGTTGATGTCAATTTGGATTTCGGCGAAGCGTTCTGTTTTGTACTTCTCGGCAAGAACGACTTGCTCTTTAAGGTCAACAAGGCGTTTTGTTGAATCTTGGAATTTCGCTTGACATCCCTCCATTTCTGATTTAACTTCGGCAACTTTACCTTTGGCATTATTGCCGTCAACTATAAGGCTGCTGACAGTTGATTGTCGCTTTTCTTCAATAACTGACAGTTGATCTTCCGGTAGAGATTGACCGCAAGCATAGCATTTTCCATCGGTTGCAGGCTCAAGGGCTTTGGTGTAATCTTCTCTGATGCTTACGAGTCGATGCGTGTCGGTTTCGATAATGCCTTTGAATCTGTGCATGTCAGTTTCATACTTCTCAATTTCGGCTTTGCAGTCAGTTGCTTCTTGAATATAGCCTGCAACCTGTTCAGTCAACTTCGCTTTCTCGTCAATCAAAGCTGTTATCCCGCTGGTGTCGGCTTTCAACTCACCCTCCCTGTCGCCTCGATTGCGTTTCAGTTCGGATATTTCGTCAAGCTGTAACTGCCGTGAAACCTCGCTGGCGTGTATCTTCTCGCGGTTCTGCTGGAAAACGCCTAAATCGCCAAGAATAACCCCGCGTTCGGTCGATAAATCTTCGTCTGCTGCGTATTCTGTCAATCCGCTTTGTATCTCGTCGATACGGGGTGCTATGTCGTCACGCTCTTTCTTTAATAGCTTACGCTTGTCAGACAGCACCTTTTTAAATTCGTCGATTGTGCGACCGCTGAGAGCCTCTACGAGTTCGGCGAATCCCTCGGGTGTTCCGATCTCGCCGGCAATGTCCAAAAGCACCGAACGCCTGTCTGTCCAGTGTAACGAATTGAAGTATCGCAGGTTCGTTAAAAGTTTAAAAGTATCTTCCGGCATTATCGCTGAGATATGGTTTTGGTACTCGCCTATCTTCTTTGGAACTTCGTCAATCCAGCATAAGGTTTCAAAGCCGTTAATATCCCCCTTGACGACCTTTTCCTTGCTTATCTTACGATATACTTTCCCGTCAATCGTCGCTGTAACGCCTACCTGTATACCAAGTATAGGGTTATTGTCCTTATCAACCGGACGGCAGCCGAAATCCTTTTTGCCGTCAGAGTCTTTGCCAAATAACAGCCAAAGAAAAGCGTCATAGATGCTAGTCTTACCCTCGCCGTTTTTTCCTTTGATTACAGTGTTGTCGCCGAAGTCTGTCTCGAACCATTTTAAACCTTTGAAATTCTTAATTGAGATGTGTGTTAGTTTCATTTCTTCATCCTTCCTTACGTGTGTATATTGCGGCTAAGATCACCATTGCCCAAAACGCTTCCATACTGCCAAAGATTCCAGACACCACTGCCATTGCTAAAAATATCCATGTCATTTCTTCAACTCCTTTTCAATACAACGGATTGATATTGTTCCTTCTTGGATAAGCAACATTCCTTTTGCCATCCCATCGTCAAAGCCTTTGAAGTACGCTTCTGCGTGTTCTGGGTCAAGGCCGTGAGACATCATTAAATCTAGCTGATATTTCTCCAGGTGATTTCCTGCCATTTGGTGTGCTACGTCCCTGAATATTTCTTCTTTGGTCATTTTTCTTCATCCTTTCAAATTGGGTGGCAAGCGATTAAACTCGCCACCCGGAGGGCTTATTATGGCACTGTTACTATTCCCGACCTGCGGCTTCGGCTTGGTTTCCTGCCACCGAAAATCGTGATTAAAACTATATTGACCGAGGCAGGACTCGAACCCGATAGCCTCTTAAGCGGCCAAGCTCGCCGATACTTCATTGAGCTACTCGGTCGGGTGGGGCAGGCAAATCTTCAGTCGGGCTACAGACCACCACCAACGTTACTGGGTGCGGAAGCTGACTTGCAAGCCTCATTGCTTATACTGCCCCATTATTTACTTTTAAGTATCCTAATAACCCTCCGCTCAGAACATTGCGGACTAAGCGGAGAGGTCGCAGAAGGATATGGGATTGCTTATTAAAAAAGAACCGCCGACTTATTGATCTGACGGCTCTTCGGAGGAGGATGTGAAAAGTCACATTCCCTAACTCGGTTAAAATGAAACGGGGAAGTCCACCGGGAATGTGGTCAACAGAACAGGCAAAGCCTCCCCGTCGTGTTCGTTGTCTTGAGTTTTTTGTTCCATTGACCATACACAGAGTTTACCCTACGGCGCGTAAAAGTCAAAGTAAAAGTTTCCATTTTGTGAAAATGACCTCTCACGGCTTTAAAACGCAGAAGATAAAAAGGAATGTACTCAAAATGGACGGCAACCACCACACACTAATAGTCACCGTCCATGATCGAAGAAAACTTTTAGCTAAAGATTTTAAACAGCGTGACATTGTACTCATTAATACCTTTTAGTCGTTAGGATACTGATCGTGAAGTTTATATCTATTTCGTCTGTTGTCGGGATTTGCATCTGCCGCAGGCTGTGTAGCACCCATTGCTCCACCACCACCCCCTAAATCAGGAAGTCCAGATCCAAAACAAGGCGATGATGGTCTTAATCGTAGAGTGGTGGGAATATCTATAAATTGCGGATTCTTTTCTATGTCGCCCGTTCTTAAAATATAATTGCCTGCGGTTGTGTTCCAAAAACAATTATAACCTGCTAATCTCGGTTGGTCACTGACAGTAGACCCTTGAGGTATTATGGCGGTCATTTGATTTGATGTTTTATCAGAAATGAAGATATTATTGAATACAGCGGTAGATAATTGATCGCTAATCTCTAGTCCGGCATTTAAGCCGAAAGTGCCGTTGCCGAATGTCGCTCCCGATCTTTGGTGGAAAATATTATTATATAAAACCACTCCATGCCTTCCTCGGATTAATTCTTGGTTTATTACACCTGAGTCTGAAGTTGAGAAATAATTTCCTATTGCTACTACTTGTAGGTCGAAAGCAACACCACCCGTCCCTTGCAATGTATTGAAACACCAGTCGCCGGAATCTATCTCAAACCAGTTGCTTTTTAGAACTGCAAGTTGCATCCCAAAATAAACGCCCCCGGTTGCAGTTTTAGCGTCCACTGCCGTCCAATCCCCGGTATGATAGCTCTCTTGGATTATAGATCCTAGCGATAGGGACATATCAATCCTATTACCACCCGTAAACTCACAATTAAAGAAAATCACCCCTGAAAAATCACCCCAAGTAGAACCGGTGAACGTTATGGGATCTTGCGCAGAATCTACATTAGTGAATTTCAAATTTGCAATATATAATTCGCTCCAATCAACGGATGTTATTCCTGCGAAAGCACCGCTATCACAATCTATTGTTACTCTCGTTCTTCCTGGCGGCGTAGTCCCTAAATGTGTACTGTCGTTTAGGTCTGAGCTAGTCCAATCGTCCTCATCACTTATGACAGTATCGTACCCTACTATACAAACGTTATTTGCTGGATTTGTAAGCCCTGCGGATAGCGTGTAAGTACCGCTATTCTTTATCCAAACAATATCGCCCCCTGCAGGTGAAGGTATATCTGCCAATGCCGCACTGATTGTTTTCTTGGCGGCACCTGGCGTTAATCCGTCGCCGGTATCGTTAAGCTTGGTAACGTCAACATACCGAGCGGTTGCGAAACACTGTAACGCTAACAACAAGGTTATCAGTATATATAATTTCTTCATTTCTTACCCTTTCGCTTTACTTGAAAACTGCTAATAATACACAAACAGCCGTAAAGAATGCCGATACGACGGCAATGGCTGTTTTAACCTGCGTTTTAAACGTCAAATGGTCTTTTACAAGCCCCGGTTGACCGTTGCCGTACAAAGTTTGATGATGCTCGTCCACCTTGTCAACCATCTTTATTACAGCATCGTGTGTTTTCTGTATTAAGTCTTCGTGTTTTTCTGTAAACTCCATGCTGCTTCTCCTTATTTTATATTAACCCTGATCTACAAACCTAGTGATCTTTGTGTTCGAGTTGTTATTTTAATCCTTATTACGCCATTTCCTGTAGTATATTCAGCCCCGTCATTGTCCAAGACTAGGGCTTCGTTGACGGACGCAGAGGCAGCAACGATAGCATCTTTAACTGGTATTGCGTTCGTGATCGTGTCAAATGCCGCATCAATAAAATCGTCAGCTTCTATTGATGCGGAAACTACAACGCCTGATCCGTCTGTGTATCGTATTACCATATTTCCATCGGCTGCGGCATCATCGTAAGCTATAGCCCCTTTATCTAAGAGCAATACAGCACTTATAAACTCAAGATATAGGCCTCCGCCTGGCGCGGCCACCATTTCTATTGGGGCTGAGGCAAGTGCTTTTATCTCGCTCGCCGTGAGGTTTACGGTCGTGACTACCAACCTCTTAGACACATCATGTATAAGGGAGTTTGTCCCAGAATCACTTATTGTCAAAGAGGCAGTTGTAGCAATTTTATCGGCATCGTAAAAGATCGTAGCGTTGGTAGCGCTAGCGGCGATTGTAAAGAAATTTGCGCCTGAACCATTAACCACCTGATAGTTATCCAAGATACAGTCAGTTCCAGCACCTATAACAATACCAAGCCGGGCGATATCAGTGTTATTAACCCGAATGTTACGCATGATGTTGCGTGTTCCACGTAGAACTAATTGTTCTGTAGCATCCGATGCCGCTGAGTCCGTTATTAAAACATCCTCTATTATATTATCAACAGAGTCATCTAAAATGGACAGAGCGACGTTGCCCGGTGTGGAATTATCAACACTAACTCCGCTTATCCTATTGCGAACCATTGTAGCGACACCAGCGATATGTATCTTGGCATTAGTGCCGCCAGTATCAGTTTGGGTAAAGCCATTTATATTGGTAAAAGTGCAATCGCTAACTTCCGCTGTTGCAAATATTAGCAAGCCCGGTGTATTATTTGCTGTAAGATTAGAGAATGTGCAGTTATCCGAATACTTCACCTGAAAAGCATGTCCGTCCGTTCCGTCCCATGCCGTGACATTGCTTATTATACAATCGGTATTTACAACGCCCGTTTGACCAATCATGTATATCGCGTGTGATGGATTAGCTGTCTGCGATAAGGCGTAGTCTGATATTTGAACATCGTTGATTAACATACCTTTTTGCTGGCGTGGGATGATCCCCCAGTCAACCGTGTCGATCCATATACTTTCAATTATACCACCTTCATTAAGTGTTGAGTTGTTGGTCACCCCGCGTGGCCGTATGCCCGATACAAAGCCTGATATTTTTAGGTTCGTAAGCCGGTATCTATCTGCATTGACAATATAAACACCCGCGCAATAGGCTTGTAATCCGTCAGCAAGGTTGTCAAACGTTGCGTTTGTGATATTCACTCTTGATTCTGTGCATAGAATATAAATACCATCAATCCATATATCGTCTGCTCTAATCTCAAAGCATGGCTTGCCCCATGTGGTTTGACGTATCACGCAATTCATACCAGAGCCTAAAACTTTTACATCTGCTGTATTTATTACGATGCTGTCGGTAATAACATACTGTGTTGTCGGCTGCGGGAAATACAATATTCCTTTTGCTGCTTCCGCAGCGTCGGCGGCAAGTTGAATAAATACTATGTCGTCCGTTCCATCCCCTTGAGCGCCGTAGGTCTTTACATTAAATACAGGTATTCCGCTCAGTGTGTTCATTGTGGCATCTGCATCTGCATCATCTATAAAGGTTTTTCCAAAAGTAGAAAATCCTAACGTAGATAGTGTTGCACTTGCATTGGCGCCGTCTACAAGCGTCTCTCCGAATGCTGAAAACGATACTGTTGTAGTGGCTTCTGCGGATTCTGTGATATTTCCACTTGCATCCCTGCCTATGTTTAAGCCTGCGCCATCAACTGAATTTGTAAGCGTGGAGTTTAGTGATAAGGCGTCTGACTCTGGAAGCTTAATAGCTCTTTGTTCAAAATCGTTTCTAAGGTCTTGGATAGCCCTCATGTTCTTATCAACCATAAGCTCTATCGATGCTGCATTTACAGCGCCTGAGTCCGTTTCCTGCGTCTGCTCGATCTCTCTGATAACGATGACCTCAAACGTAGTTGCCAGCGCGGGGGCTATAGTAACAACGCCTCCGTTTAGATAATCGCCTCCCGTTGAAGCGATAGTATAATCGACATCTTGGGTCAACACCGTAGTTACTCCGGTAGTCGTAACCCGCTTTTGAACGCGTATGTCATCCTCAGAGTTTACAGGCATTGTAAACGTATAAGTTGTCCCTCCAGTGGCGGTAAAGAATTGCCGTTTAGTGCTTGTTGCAGATACGGTTGCGTATACCGGGATGGCAAACATTAATATTAACGATACGATTAGTTTTTTCATTTTACTGCTCCTTAACTTCTTGTTCTGTGTATATTAAATTAGTATCGAACAACTCAAATTGTTCTGCCCGTTCTTCGGGGCTTTCAATCTGCATAACTGTATCTGCCAGATTGTTCGCATCGTTAACGAATCTTTCCAGCGTATCTAATGCGTTTTGTTCGGCAGAGGTCAATCGTTTAGACTTTGCTTTTCTGCGTAATTCATTGCGTTGTTCAAATAGATCGAAAACCCTGTTTGCAAACTTGCGTGGATTTTCTACGTCGCTGAATGTAACCTCTCTGATAATCTTAATCTGGCTGTCACGCAATAACGGGGCTACAAACTCTTGATATGGTGCAAGGAAGGGCTGTCCTGCTATGCGAACACCAAAATTAAAAGTAGAACCTATTGCTTTCCTTGCATCTTTCACTATTGCATCTTCGAGTTGTTCATTGAATTTTGTATCTTCGTCTGTGATTTCTTCTACAAACTCGTCAAGCCTGCCTGCTTTAACGACATTAGTGCCAATAGCAACAGATGCGTCTACGCCTGTCTGTAATACATCCAAGAACGGCACATCAAATGAATTTCTATTCCAGTTGTAACCGTCACCGGATAGGCTTTCTGCAACTCTTTCTCCTATATCAACCGCGAATTTGCCTACCTTGGTAAGCCGTACTAAATTCTTGCCAGTGTCCTTCGCTACGTCGTCAACTATGTCTTGCCGTGCCTTCTGGTCGTCAAAACTGAATATGCCGAACGCTGCCAATATTCTTTCTTCCCCTGTCCTGATTGCCCACTTCAATCCTCTTTTCCATACCGCCACTGAGAACGCGGCTAAGGTTACGGCTGTAAAGACACCAAGCATTTTGCGCTTATCTTTTGCTTTCTTCGGACTATCCCCGTATTCGTTTACTGCCCTCATCAATCTGTTCTCTTGCGATTCGAGCGCTGTCCTAAATGGGAATAATGCTCTTTCGACTACGTTTGGATTCGACAAAGATACCGACCTATCAAGCATATCAAACATGGGCTGAGATTGCCTTGTAACAAATTCTATTCTTCTCGAAGCGGCGATAGCTACATTCTCATTAACAGGGAAACCCCCCGGCCCGTCAAGCGTGTCGGTCATGGCTGGCAAGTCTGCAACATTACGTCCATCCCATTCAAGAACGTCTATATTCTTTCCGTTGCGTGGAGTTGACAGGATTTCACCGACTACGCCGTGTTTGTGTCCATTACCGATAGCTTGCTTGTCGCCAAACACCAAAAGCTGCAATGCTTTATTAGACAGCTTACTAGATTTATCAAACAGCAAAACATCGAACGCCTCGAAAGATGCACTTGTTCCAACCTCAACGCCAATCCTTCGTCCCTTCCAACGGAGTTTCAGTGGGGCTGAAAACTTTTCCATCTCTGCAATATAAGCCTTTGATATTAATGTCAACGGTCGCTGATGCCTAAACGGTATCAAATCCCCACCAAACATAGCAGGGTAAGACATTGCCTGTGTGCCTATCGTGCTTAGTCTTGCGCCAAGTGCAGAAGCTACAAACCGCCTCTGTAATTCCCCGCCGAACACTTCAAGTGTGCTTCTACTTGTAGACACTCCCTGTATTCTTCTGAGAATAGTAATCATATTTTGAAGTTCTATCTCGCGGCCTTTTTCTCGCATGGAGTCTTGGAACTTAGCACTGCTTATTACTATTCTGGCGTTTCGTAAGGGTTTTCCCATACCACCCAAGAAAGCGTCAGACTCCAAACCATGAACGAAGTCATCAGACCACCTATCAAGTCTTATCCTTTGGTTCCCGCCAGTAAAAGGCAAGTACTGGCCTTGTTGTTCCGGTGGTACAGATATGTCATTCTTGCCGCCCTCGACTCTCTGCGGCAAGTCTCTTGGTAGTGAAGTGTACGCCGGATCTCTGGCGATAGGATAACCGCTAATCGCTAAAGTCGCCTCATTTATCACTTCTGCTCTAGCAGGATTAAGCTCGCCAGTCCAGTCGGCGATACCTTTGAATGCATCGCTTTCTCGGACAATCTTCAACGCCTCGTTTATCTCCCCGAGACGGTCAACGTCTTCTGTGTAATCAATCTTAACATCGTCGATAGCCCAACCTTTAGTTCTTAGTATGGCTGTTAGGTTTCTAGGGCTTCGTGCATGAAGCTCAAGCTTGACAAGATGGTCTATTGAAAGAGTAACTTTCTTGCCTGCAAGCGTTACAGTAACTTCCTCGCCTATTTCCCTGAGTGAGCCAAACCCTATTTCCTCAAATCTTTCAGTAGAAGCGTCAAGCCATGTCGTCAGATGTTCGGCACGTCCTCTTTGCCCTGTGTGTAAGTCTGTGTCGAATATCTGCGTCATAATCTCTTTGTTTGTACCCGTCGATAGCTCTACCAAAGTGTCAAGGTGAGCATCGTCCAGCATGAGAACACGTTTGCCGAAGTCGACAGTCTTTTGAATCACACCTTTTTTGGACTTCACTGGCTTGCCTTCTCTTTTAGCCGCCGCTTTAGTCGTTGAAATCTCTTTTGTGGTGATGATTTTTATAGCATCCTCAACAGGTCTTAATCCCTGTTTGGTAAGAAGTTGGCTCTTTAGCTTGGCTTCGTGTATCGCCGATGCTATCGACTGCCTCGCTAGCTTTATATCCTCTACGTCCACATCTGCTATCGGTTTCTGTGACAACCGCAAGAGTTGCTTAACACGTTGATTCGGTAGCAATAACGATGCCTCAACGTCAGCGTCAAGTGCTTCAATATTACCTGCAAGCTGGCTGGACAACTTCTGTGTGAATTTTTGTAATGACTGTAAATCAGCCTCCTTCTCGCCTGACAATTTCTTGAGGTCTATACTATCAATGGTTTCGATAAGCCGTTCTCTTTGCGGCGAAGGAACTTTACCAAGCCGGACTTGTCCAAGCCTGTTATCCTTTTCAATCTTCTTTATGTCGTCAGCTAATCCTTTGGTTTCAATTCTACGTTCAAACTTCTCTACGCCCTCTTGTATCTCTACTGCTAATTGTCGGACTTTCTTTAATGATGTTTCCGGTTTCTGCGAAGCTTCACCTATCCTAGCAACTCTTTTTATGAAGTCGGGACGCAACTCTCTTGGTATAGCGGCTATCATGGAAATTGCATCATCTCTAAGTTCCTGTTTGAACTCAGTAGCCTTATTGATTTTGTCAATCTTAGCGTCAAATTGTTCTTTTGTCTGAGCCAGCAATACGCCTGCCTTTTCTTTTGTCTTTGCCAAGGCCGATTCACTCTTGGCTATTTGTTCGGCTAAAGCAACTTCTTTCTTGACTATTTGCTTGGCAACAGCAATCTCTTTTGCGGACGCACCTTTAGCCTTAGCCTTAGATACAGCAAATTCTTTTTCTGCCTTGAGTTCATTCCTTCGGGTTTTGAGTTTGGCAATTTCGTTTTCTTTAGCTTGCAGTGATCGCTTTAGTTTCGGGTCAGCTATAATCCTTATGTTCTCACCTTCGCCGACAGTGCCGATTTCCTGTAAAGAAAACGCTTCTTTCTTAGTGAGAATCTTGACAGGTTTAACGGCCTTCGATGGCTGAGTCTTTAGTCGCAATGCGGCTTCTGCGGCTCTGATAGCAACAGCCTCCTTTCCTTTAGCGGCTACCTTTACACCTTTGATTATGGCCTTGCCAGGCTTCTCTATCTCCGCGAACCCTGCCCTGAAACCTTTTCCAGTCTTGACTATTTTTTTGCCGCCAAACCTACCCTTAACTTGTGATTTAGTTATCAAAGCTTCTTTTGATTTAATGAATTCATTGAATCTTTTAACGGCTTCGGTTCTTCCAAGTGCCTCTGTATTTTTATCTGGATGGAATGTAAACGCTAAATCTCTTGATTTTGACAATATTTCTGCGTCAGTTGCGTCTGGTTTTAGTCCAAATGCTTTTAATGCAGCTTGTCTTTCTTTCCCCTTTAAAGTTTTTAGCAGTTTCGTTGCAGGGCCAGCAATCTTTTTTGCGCCTTCAATGACCAGCCCAAATATAAATCCAGCAAATGCACCTGTTCCCGTTTGTATTCCTGCACTTATTATTCTATCTGAAAAAGTTTCACCAGTGTCTGATAAACGAAGAATATCTATTAATCCAGATTTAGTGCCTACATCTAATGCGAGTTTTACTTTTGTTGACAGTCCAGCAAAAGCTTTAATCTTAGACGGGTTTGGCAATACAGCAAACTGAGCTATTGTCGCAACTATGTTGCCTGTCTCAAGACCAATGGATTTCAGTAGCGACGGGTCTTGCTGTGCAAGCCGTTCTCTGAAACGAGAAGCCGCCCTTATTGCAATGTCACTATCTTTACTTAACGTCCTCGGCAATCTGCCGAAAAAAGTATCAAACAAATCTGTGCCTAGCAAAACGATTAGCGGAAAATCATCAATATTGTCTTCCATTATCTGCATAGCTTGTTTGATTTTTATTTCGTCCTGAACAGCTTTCAAAGTACCTTCGTCAAAATCAGGGTCAAGAAGATTAGAAGCCATAACATTTTCAATGAACTGCAAGTCTTCAATACTGGTTTCTTTAATTACTGCCAGCCGATCTTCATCTGGAGTTGTGGTCTTTATGGCTTGATCATTATCATCAACTTCATCTTCCCTTTCGGGTATCTTTACCAAACCACTCAGAGGATCTTTTTTGTTTTCCCTTTCGATTACAAGATGATCCTTGACGGCTGTTAATTGCTGTATGTTTTGCATTTCCATAGACTCTTGAAGTGTCGGAGATTTAACGCCTCCCGCTATGCCAAGTTCTTTAACGACATGATCCGGCAAAAACTGCCCCGTCTTCTGCCACCAGAAATTCAATGCACTTTGTTGTTCAACATCAGTTGGCGGTATTTCGTTAGTCACTCCTATTGTGCTGTATAGTGATCTTCGTGTCCTGTCGATTCGGTCGCTAGTCCATACATTTCTTTCCATATTGTCCTGTATCTCAACGGGCAAGACCAGCGATGGAAATGTAGCGGCGACAACGCTTGACAGAGAAGCACTGTCATCATCTAGAAAAGTATTAAGCTGCTCGTCTGTTATAGTTGGCATTATAGGGCAAATATCCTTTGGAATAAACCTTGTTTCTTTCTGGTCTTCGTTTCTTTCGGAGAAGTATCTATAATGTTCCCTTCGGCGTCCACCTTAAACACTCCCAAACTGACAGCTTCGGCTAATATTCTTTTTGCTTCAACGTCATTGCCTTCATCTTTCGCAGATTGAATCGACTCTCTTATCAGGGTTTGTTGATCCTTAAGATTATCCGCAGCATCCGCTTTCTTAGCGATTAAAGCCCTGCTTATCTGGCCGGATGTGAGTGTGTATTTATTTAACAGCCTGTTCATCTCATCATCAATGTCCTTTTTCGTATATTCACCCTCGCTGAACTTATTGTCTAATTCCAATACAGCCTTATTCGCAATATCTCTCAGAAGTTTATCAGCGTCCCCAGGTTTTAGGAAATTAGGCAGCGCTTCTATGCTGTCCCTAAGTTGCTTCCTTCTACCGCCAAGTGTAGAGTTTGCAAGTCTTTTGGTAACATCTTCCGCATCTTCCGCTGCACTAAATATGCTGTTTATGAAAGTTGCCCCGTCAGACGTATTTATGACAGACTCCCCAATAGATGTTATTCTATCAGCAGCTTCCAAGAACGGACTCTCGCCTTCCCTAACCCTTTTATTTGCATGGTCTACTGCTTTTTGTACTATACCTCTCCAAAGATCAGGGTCTTTCGTCGGCAAATCTTCCTCTCTATTTGTTCTGAAATAATCCAACTCTTCCTCAGTTAAAGTAGGAACTAGTGTAGGTATATCAGTTTCTTTGCCGCCGTTAGCTTCAAGTCTAACACCAATAGATACCTCAGTATTAACCATCCCATGTCCATCAGGAATTTCGCCTAAGAAACCCGGGCCAGTCAATGTGCCATCTGGTCGTCTATGTGGGCCGAGCAATGGCAGTCTGGCTTTATCTCTCCGTTCCTGTTCAACGAAATCTGCATCTGTAAATTCTATATCTTGTGCTTCACCCGCAGCAATATTACTATAAGCATCAATCGCCTGTTCCCTCGTCATGTCTCCATTCCTAACTTGGCTGATGATAGTATTGACCTCAACTCTTGTTGAATCAGACGTTACAATATTAGCTTTATAATTATTAACAGCAGCAATGTAGTCCTGTGCACGTTTAACTTCCTTTGTCTTGAACGATTCTGATACACCTTCCATTGCCCTAATGCGTTCAGTCAATCCCGCGATATCATTATCGTTTATCGCTTTGTTAATAGCTTCTGTAGCAGCGGTTTCCGAATTGTCTAGGTTAAGTTTGGCCTCCGCCCTACGGTTATCAACCATTGTCTTGACTTCCGACTCTGCTTCCTGTTTGTCCTGCGCAGGTACACGTTCGTCCTGTGCAATAGAATTGAAGGCTACGTTCAAGTCTCCGTTAGGATTTTCTTCTGTGACTGTAATCGTCCAAGCATTGAAAGCGTCCGCTTGTGCAGCGCCTAGATTTGCCTCAGCCTGAGCCTTTTCATTTGCCGCAATCTGTCTTTCCTGTAATACTAATATCTCCTCGAAGCCTCGATCAAGGGCTGCGTCAGCGGCTTCTGCACTAAGCAGGTTTCCGGAAAGGTCTTCGTACATCTTTTCCATACCGTCAAGATTGCCAGAAGCGACAAAAGCCTCGTGGTTCGCTTTGACATCTATAAGCGCCCTTTGAGTTGCTATTTCCGCTGTCGAGGTCTGAAATTTCTGCTTGATTAACTGCTCGTTGCTTACCGGCTTGCCGTTTATTAGTCTGGTGTTATTTTTGAACTGGCTTGCAAACTCCTTACTCTCGTCCAGCCAAAAAGAATTACCAACAGTATCGATCTCAGTAAAGATGTTATCCTGTATTTTCTTCATGTCCTCAATAGACATTCCAGGATTCTCAGCGATTTGGGTTTCCGCTCTTTCGATAGAAAGGTTTACTGCCGTCTGGAAACTGGCCTTATCGTTAGCGAATTTTGTTCTCTTGATGGCCTGCCAAGTCTCATCGGCAAAATCAGCGAAAGCCTCTAGTCCGCCGTCCTCTGCTGGTGGCAAAGCCGGTGCGCCAACCGTTCCGATCTGTGATGGCGGTGTTTGACTTCCCTGAAATAGTGGTACTGTTCCGATTGTATTATTCCTTTAAAATAGTTCCCGCCACTGGATAGCGGCTCTAAACGTAGCTGTTCCTGATGTATTTGTTCCTGAAATTGTAAGAGTTTCGCCCGGCCCAAGAATAATCCTTTTATTGTTCACGTCGGGATTCTCTCTATCGTTCTTGCCTGCCATTGCTATAGGTAATAAGTTCACCCCACCCGTAAGAGTTGTTCCTGCTGTGTCAAACTCAACAACTGAGTTAGTGGTGTTTATGTCCGCCCATGATGGATCCCCCCCTAGAGTTGTATTTTTAACTACGCGAATATCGCCCAGATTATTAGCATTGGCGGCCTGAATAGCAACGGAGATGTTTTGAATGTGAATATCTATGAAATTCGTCTTTGAAGCATAAGTGGTTTTATTTCTTATTGTCACGATAGCTACTTCTGTATCAACGCTAGTTTTTTCTATGATTTCCGTTGCGTTCTCTGGCTGGTGGAGTTCTATAAACTGTGTTTTGCCCTCTACGAAATAAGCATAGGATGACGACTTTACTATTAGATTGCTGACCGTGGCTTTATTATCGACAAACATCACAAAATGAAAGTTTGGGTTGTGCGTGGATGGCTCGGTGAAAAGCCCTGCATATTTCTCAGTGTGAACCAACGCTATATCACCATTTGGCTTTTCAAAGAATATCTTTATCGCACCCGCTCCGAGGTATTGGAATTGAATGAAGAAGATGTTTAGGTTTGTTTGCGATATAGTTGCCTTGCTTGCTCCGAATCCGTCAAGTTTATCATCCCAGTCTGCTATTGCTATGGTTGTCTTAGAATCGTTTTGGAATCTATGATACCCAAAAGTTTCGCCGTCGTAACCGATTATGTACCCGTTTTTAAATGAAGCCGAGCTTCCAGTCTCGTCCGCAAGCCCTACGTACTGATCCGTGGCAGCTACGGGTGCCGTAAACAGCACGGTAAACCTTAACAGCCCACCAAGCCCTGATTTGTACCTTGCGTGCCTTACACTACTCAACAACGAACTGCTGGCCGTTGTTGTCGTCGTTGTGACTATCCCCATACCAGATGCTTGCGTTATCGTACCGCCATTAACTACCGTTTTCTCAGTCAGGTCAGTGTTATCTACCGTATATTCAAACGAACCCTGGAACTCTGGACTAAGCTCTGTGGTCCTCAGGTCGCCGAAAGCAGATAGCGGGAAATTCCCTACATCTACCCCATTTGACTTTCCGCCATACCTGTAATCGCCCAATGCCGCTGTGAAACCAGTCGTTAAAACCAGAACGACTATTAATAATTTAGTTAGAATTCTCATACGGCTACTCCTAAAAATGAAAGTGTAGCACCGGTTCCGATGCCGATAGCGTCTAATTGTGATCTTCTTTTCCTGCTCTTGCCAATATCTTCAAGTCTTTTTGCTGCGACGTTTTTGAATACCGCTGAACTTCTTAGCTGTGCTGAACCTACTCGGCCTGTTTCAAGAATGAAACCCATGTCCTTAGCAATATCAGCTTTTGTTTCAGCCTCTACAAGAAGCGGTACGCCTACATTTGTTCTAATCCCACCCGATATAAACGCGGATGTCTGAGTCGCCAAAAGCCTGTCTCTTTGCTCCTGTAAAATCAAAGCTCTTTCAACCGACGTTCTTCTAACCGCTTTGGCGTTTGCTTCATCTAATTCTGCTCGTTGACGCTGAATATCTGCGGCCTCTTGTGCGTTAGCTTCTGAGATATTCCCTGATTGCAAAGCACTTGCGGCCTTAATCCCGCCTATGGCAAGCGATATTGCACCGGACGAAAAGATTGAAGACGTAGCTGCGGTTGCTGTGACCGCCGGAGCAACCGTACTGCCTAAAGCGGCACCGCTTGCTAATCCAAGCCCGCCAGGTGCTAATGCGCCCGTTGCAAATACCGATGGTGCTGTCGCTGCTGGTGCCATTATTCCGTCCTCGTCCAAATTAATGTTTTGTCTTGTCGCTTAAATCCGATTTGTTCCAAGAATTTAGTGCTTAGTGTTCCTGTTGCGTATAGCTGCCATAACTCGTTATCGTCCGCCATTCTTTGCATTGCGTCCTTTGTGACGGTAAGCAAGTCAAGAAACTGTGCCTGCCGTCGTGTGTGGTCCGGGTGCGATTGGATTTCCCTCGGTGTAACCATCCATGCTTCCCCTACACCTTTATATCTGATACCGCCGACCCCGACAAGCTTGCCATGACCGTCGTAAAAGGCTTCGGCGCAACCTGTCAGAATATTCACCTCAGCGACTTTCTGCTTGAGCGTATCGGATAAAGCTGCAAACTCAGAGAAGTCAGAAGCATTTTCTGCCATGATCTTCAAAAATTCTGATGTTTCCATTATCTTGCTTGAAATCATAACTATCGTCCTAATTTGTATTCAATGCCGATCGCTCTAATTGTAAGCGGAGCCGGTTCACTTGTTTCGATATATACAGTTTGCTTCTTCGTCCCGCCATATATCCACGGAAGATGCTTAGGGCTTCGAGTACTGGTATACAAGGGCTGAACAGCGGTAAAGCCTGCAGTGTCGAAGAAGTTTACTTTCGTAAGATTAATCCCGGGCCGGTTGCTGTAACTCATTGTCTTTGATTCAAGTAAGTCCATATTGATAAATTTGATCTTCTTATCGAAGAACGAATCTTCCTGGCTTGTAATCAAGGGCATTGTTTCGAGCTTTGAAGTGTACGGAAGTCCGACAATAACATTTTCAGCAGCTAATCCTAATGTAAACGCTCCCGCACCATCCACGGTTACATCCGGTTGAATTATTCCGTCTGCGTATACCGATACAACTTCGTTTGCCAAGTGCGTTGCTCCTGTAAAGCTTGTTGTCGCTACGCCTGAATAAGAAATACCGGCGTCGACATACCAAGCATCGTCATCGTCACTTCCCCAGTCTCTAGGCTGGAATTGCTCTATAAACCGCCCTGCGTCCCGATTAACGACTACCCAAACCTCATCTTCATCGCTCGATGGTATGATTGCTACGCTCTCAAAGTCACCATCTGTGTTTTGCAAGCTCCATGCAATAACATTTTGTTCTCTCAGGTAGGTCAGCGTTGCGATATCTCCGTCAAGGACACACCATAAAACCGGATCAGGTCTCGACTGGAAAGCAACGTCTATTATCCCGCCCTTGGTAATATCTGCGGAAATCTGAGTCATATCTGTTGACTGGTATTTGTCGGCTGATAACGAGAAGCCAAACTCCCTAACACGCCTGCCCGCTCTTTCGATATATAAAATTGCATTTCCAGCCAACTGAGCTTGTATGTTTTTGGCACCGTTTCTCGATTGTTCTCTATAATCAGGGCTTGTCGGCGTGTGCGCTTCGCCGTTGATCCCATAACGACCTACGCTACCGCTTGTTCCCATGAAAAGGTAATCTTCGCCTAATAGCCATGTTATAGGGTTTTGTCCCTCAAGGGCCACTGTGAAGCTCGACGTGTCAAGTGTGCCCTCACTAAAATTCTCGTAATCATCAGCATCCGCTTTGCCAAACCATACCGTTTGTGGGAAAGAGTCCGATCCGCCGAATATTAATCTTTGATGGTGAATCTGGACTGTCTTAGGCCATCCCCTGAAATCTGACCAGTACCCCTCTCGCCATCTTGTCGTTGGTGTGCCGCTCGCCATGTTTTGTATTATCGTGCCTGAAACTAGTCTTGCGGTGGTAAATGTATCTATTTGAGCAATGCCACGATTAAACGAATCGGTGATAGTATGTGTAAATGTTACTGTGCCACTCGTCCAATTTGACATTAAGACGCGGTGCAAAACATTCGTGCCCTCGCTCTCTGCTGGGTTATCGAAATTAATGTCACTTAGCGGGGATAAGGCGTTATCCCAAGTTACACCATCATCCGTACTTCTTTGAAGCGCAACAGTCGCAACCCATGTCCCGGAAGTGGTAAAGCTATATCCACCCGTAAAACTTGCCGTACTCGATGATGTTAAAGTCCCCGTTGTTAAACTCTCTGATAAGACGCTTGTTCCTCTATCTTGGTTTATCTCCCATAATGATCCGTTTCCAGCATGTCCAGTATTGAATACGTCGGCACTAGCGGTTAGCGTAACAATGCCACCCTTGACCATGATAGTACCATCGTTTGTGCCGTCAGTGATATCTCCGGTTACTGTGATAATGAATGGGTCCGCAGCGTTTGTGCTACTTACCGTCCAAGTACCATCATTTGCCGTGGAACCTGCAACTAAGAAGTTCTTGCTGTCTGTAAATATCGAGCTTAGATCGCCACTGCCTGTAATCGTAAATGTCTCGGCGCCAGCATCGGCAGCTAGAGAATATCCAGTAGGGTCTATTGTCGTCGCAGTCTCGTTTTGAGTCTGAAACGGCCCCGTTGTTATTGGTGCGTCAATTATCGTCCAGTCGTCGTGATCGGCTCTTACAAGCTTCTGAGGCGGGTTTGTGCCGTCTACCATATACATAGTGTCGCTGACTTGTGATATTTGGATATTTAGTAAGTCAGCTTGCAAGAATGGAGTCACGATCTCGAATGGATTTCCCCCACTTTGTATCTGACCGCCGTTCCGGTAGAACCTCGCATATAAGTTTCCAGCTTCTATTACATAAGTGTCAAGGACAGACGAATCAAATGGTAGCAAGATCGGCGAACCTGATTTAACAGTGGCTATGTATTTTGTTCCAGGCCGTCGTGTTGCCGGTCCTTGTGATAATGGAAAGAAATTCTCAAGCGTTCTGCACGATGACGAGTATTTCGAGTGAAAAGTCCCGGCTGTTGCGCCAAAATCCCATCTTGACTCCATTTCCGGCATGAGTTGTCCACCGTTGAAACTATTTATCGACGGCGTTACCGCTAAACAGGTGGGTATCAGAAATAGAAATATAAGTATTCGTTTCATTATGGCCCCGCCAACACGTCGTTACGGCCGCCTTTGTAATCCCTCGGATATGCGGGGAAAGCATTATCCTTAGCGCCAACCGAAGCTTTTGCTTTCGGCAAAACCAGTCTGTCGTATTCCAGGAGTAAGTTTATCCTTGCTTCTTCCACTGCCCCAACAGTCGGTACAAGTTCGGCGCCAAGCAATGTCGCTACTGCATCAAGCACTTTTTCGTTCCACGTCGCGGGATTTGCCTGGTCGAAAACGCGTTCTATGAAAGCGCTGTCCAAAGCAGTATTTGTGAGATTGTTGGTTAAAAGAAGCTGTGTTGTACCCTGCCAAACTAACTTAAATGGGAACTCTAATACTACGTCTGTGATGCTGTACTGGATTGTCGCGACTTCTTCGCGTATTTGTCTTCGTACTCTGATCGTGTTAGGCGGAACAGTAAACGCATAAGTCCAGCCTGCAATTTTAATCGTAGGCGTAATTTCTGCACCCATATCATAAAATTCTGTTGCTTCGTCTGGAAAGCTTTCTACATCTGCTAAATCGCCAAATACACGTCTGCGCACCGACGGTAACAAGAATTTGCACCTTGTAGATATTCGGTCGGTTCCGTCTATGCTTGCGATTAACCCGGTACCGGATTCCTGATCTCCGGCACCGCCGATCTTTCCGAGCGCAAGGTTTGCAACTTTCGTTTCAGTAGCATCCTGCATTTTAATATCCCTTTACAAGCAATTTTGAGTCAACGCTTGATGCCGTAGTAACGATAATCATTATGTCAGCACCTTTAACATCAATCTCTGCTTCTGCGTTGGTGTTGTCAGCGGGCGAAGTTGTAGCCCACGTAGAACCCCATGACTTTTGTGTTGTCGTAAGCGTATCTGCAAGCTCAAAGTGGATTACATCAGAAGCGGCGTGAGTGTACCCATTAAGGGTCTTGTTGTCGTTGTCTCTTGAAATCGTGATTGTTTCTGAGTTTGTGAAAGTTCCAGAAGCCGATGTGTACGTTATAGTTCCCGCCGCAGTACCAGCGGCCCATGTGCCGCTTGTCAGAGTCGATATAGAATCAATGTAAGCTGTTTCGCCACTCGTGTTGCCTGTGATTTTATCGCCTATAATGGGAACATACGTGCCTCCCGAGGTAAAGGTGATTTGGGAATAGATCGACTGTTGTGTGCCTATAACCCAGGCAAGTTGTGCGGCATAGGTTACTTCGCAGTCGAGTTGACGCCCTAATGTACCGAGATATATTTGATCTGTGCGCGTAGCTGCATCCGTTATGCCTATGGTCCGAAACCGGACAGCGTTCCATTTTGACTTTATCGCGAATACAGAGATAAACTCTTCATTGGCCGCATTGGCTAATATCAAGGCATCGACAAGCAACTTTGTTCGTTCAGTAACGCTAAGCGCGTTGGTCTGCGTGTCTGCGGAGTTCTCACTGTCAGCGATAACCCATCCTGACTGCATGGTGTGTAAAGCATTACCCTCTACCACTGGAACGCCTACCAGCGATAAGTCAGCGTAACAGACACTTGCCAGCAATATCAGGCATATAATAAAAAGCTTTTTCATTTTCTTATTCCTTAAATTATGGGGTTGACCGAAGCCAACCCCGTTAAAGTTATGGCGCGGTTACAACTGTTGCTCCGGCATCAAGCGGGAAATACCACAATTCAACCGAAGTCTGCACATCGCTACCGCCCGCACCAGAATCACCAGCGGACGATAAATCTATAGTGCCAGCATCAAGGATAACTTGACTTGCCATACCAGCACCAACAGCACCGTCAGTAGCTGCCCCTGATTGAACCAAAGCGTCCCCAAACGTGCCGGTTATAGTGTACATGCAGTTTATTGTGTCATCCGCCACATCCAGAGTTGCACACATATCCGTATCGTCGCCAACAGTCGGATTCATTACGAATTTCACGGCGTTGGCTGTTGCATCCGCAGCGGCTATAGAGTTCTGCATTGAAAGATGGGTTATCAGAACCCGGCCACCTGCAATAGTAAACAAACTCGTCGTCGTACCATCGAATATATCAGCAGCACCACGAGCCACTTGAGTTCCTAAAAGAGAGTTTCTGCCAGAACTGCCTTGTCCAGAAAGTCCGTCAGAGATAGCCTCAAGCGAATCCGTTGTATTATTAAAAGTCGAAGCCGTTGCAGTTGCACCTTTGGCAAGCAGAAACGCGATAATACTCTCGTTGGTGACACCTGTAGGGGCCGTTCCTGTCCCTGCCCCTGTTGTTATGAGCGTTTGCACATGGTCTGCTATTGCTTGAAGCGAATCCGTTGAAGCGACAAAATCACTCCAGTCAGATCCGGACGTAGTTATATCAGCGGCAAACGAATCATTTACAGGTTCATCAGCGACAGACGCGGCAAACAGATGGTCAAGGTGATCGGCTTCCAATGCATCGGTAGCCTCGGCTTCGATCTGCGCCAATTCGGTCACACCCCAACGGTTTACACCCGTTTCGTTTGTCGTCCAGGGAACCGCCGTGGTGTCATAGGTGTCGAAGTCATCCCACATATTACCCGAATCGCTCATTCTGCCGGGGTCATAAGACGTTCCGATAGCGTCGGTAGATACAAGGTTGTCGTGCATCCATCCGGTCGCGTTGCCTGCAAACTCAATACCTAACTGTCCAGAAGTTGTATTAGTAACCGTATTGTAGGAAACAGTCACATTTGTAGGCACAGCGGCGCCAGCCCAAATGCCAGCCTCGGCAAATGCACCATAGATCGTATTATCTGTAGCTGTCGCGTTTGCTATTGTAGCAGCCGATAAATCAACAAAGTTGTTTGACCCCGTTCCTGTTGAGAAGTAATTACAACCGATAATCGTAATATCGGTTGCAGTAGTCCCTACTTGAATCGTGTCCACAAACTCATCGGTTCCGGCAGCTTCTCCGTCAGGGAACTCGCAATATATTATCCTTGCGTAATCTCCGGCATTCTCGATGTCTATTGCATGGGTTACAATGGTCACGGAGGCATTAAACCTTAGATTGAAAAGTGTAACACTGGTCGCACCGATAACAAATTCACCGTCTGCATGGTCATAATCAATAGTCGGCATACGTGTACCACTTCCGTAACCTCTGATAGTTATACCTGCAACGTCAGCATCAATACCATCGGCAGCGATAATGGCTTCGTTGTGACCTTCTGCGACATCAACAAAGTCGCCGACACTACAAGCGCCGATTCCTTCGTTTAACGTGTCGAAAGCATTTGTCCAGCTTGTACCATCACCCTCGGTCGTCACGTTAGAATTGACATACCAAACCGTCGCGTCGCCGGTAGCTGGAAACAGAATAGCGTTTACTTCTGTCAAGTGCCTACGGTACGGATCGTTCTGGCTCGCCGTTCTAAAAACGCCAATGTGCTTTTTGTAATACTCATTGCCGAACACAATACCCGCATTGGTAACGCCTGCAAGGAAAGCAAACAGCAACATGATTGTTAAAATCTTTTTCATTTCTTTGCTCCTAAAAAATTAGATTAATAACGGTGCTTGGCAGAAAGGACTTACAACCAAGCACCATCAGTAAAACACTACTCTCCAGAACCAGGCGATGCTATGGCCGGAACTCCTACGGGTGAGACGACAACCATCTTGTGATGGAGTGTCTGAGGCTCGGTTGGTGACAAAGCTGCGTCGATTGTGATAGTAGCTGACCCACCGAGTGTAGAAATCAACCCTATAAACGGAGTATCACTGCCGCTAGCCTCCAACATTTCCTTTATTGTTTTGCCTACATTGATAGTTGTAATATGCCTGCCAATCGTAGCCACCCTTAAGTCTGTTACTGCTGCTATAGAAGTCTGAACAATAGAAGTATTTGTGTCAAGCGTGGACTCTTCTGACATAACGAGGTCGAATACTAATGTCCCTGCCCCACCAGCGACGATATTAGTATCAATGGTCAGCCATAAATCGGTTATGCCTGCATAATCAACCGCAGCCATCTGAATTACATTTTGGCTGTCAGTGGCACCAGCAGTTAATGCCTGTACGACCGACAGCTTACCTTTTTGGTCAAGTATCATTTTTTTGCTCCTAAATGAATGTTATTGTTAAGCTGCTGCAACGACTGTTTCGCCTAAACCGAGTTCAAAGTTAAGCGCGTCCATGCGAGCGATGATGATATTGCTACCGATCATAGGAAGCGTTGTCTGATAGATGTTCTCAGCAGACTTAAATACCATCAGTTTACTGTTAGCAGCGATAACCAGTTTTGCATACAATCGCTCATCGCACATCAAAAGCCACGGCGAAGGTATCTCAGAAACGATCCCATTTGCAGTAGCTTCCATCGTACCGCCGGTCGGAGCATTGATGATACTTGCTTCGATGATAGTATTGATAAGGTCTGCACCTGGAAGATCAGCAACGCCGCAAGGGACGTTACAGATCCTCTTTAATGCACGTTGGTCGCGGACAAACAGTCCTTTTTGAACCATGAATTCAATGAAGATATCCCAACGATGCTCGTCGTTGGAGGTTCCAAGACTCTGAATAAGCTGCGCGCCCATGTCTTCCTGCTCAATACCAAGCGTGGGATGGTTCGGGTTATACAACATGTGTAGAGTGTCGATGCCGGGTTTCATCAGCCAGCAACTTCTAAGATCGCTACCGGTTCCGCCGACATTGAACGTGAACTTGTTGTCGTAGGTTGCATACGGATCACGTTTTTTCAAGCCAACGATTCCGCTTTGATTCGGTGCTGAGGTTCCCTCGAACATGAGGTTTGTAACCTGCTGATTGAGCATCATTACATGGCCGATCTTCTCGGCCTGTAAGAGCTTCATTCCGATTTCAGGTTTCTCAGTTGTGAAAGTGTCTTTCGGTGCCTGGTACGTAGACCGGATCGTGAACAGTGACTCGACTACTGGCTCGCGTTCAGACTTTGATGTCTTCCAGCTACCACCGATATCAACTAAATTACCTGTTGGCAGCGATATGGTCCTTAGCGCGTGATGCGTAAGACCGCTGTTGGCCGGGAACGCCGGGACGAAACGCAAAAAGTCGTCGCGTTCCGCCAGTGCGTTCAAAATTGAGTCCACTGGCGATCCGTTTGGTAACTTCATCTTCACTATATCGAAGAAATTGCCGGTGGTAACAATACTTTTTGTTGCCATTGTAAAACTCCTTAAAATAATTCTTGTTTAATTAACAATTATTCGGAGAAGTTGTCCGTTTCCGGGCTTCGTCCTTGGTTTTGCCGTCTTTCCGACAGTCACAAGGCACGACCAATGGTCATGTTGTCTCAATTTTTTTCTTTAAAGAGCATTTTCCGCTTATGCGGGTGCTGGTTGTTTGTTTCTTTCTGCGTAAGCCGCAGCTTCTTCTGCATTACTCCAACCAAGAGCTACGTAAGTTGGTGATCCTGAATCTGAATTGACAGGTTTTCCGTCTGCGCCAGCGCCGCCGGTACCGCCCTCGTTCGTCGCCGTAGCTGCGAGCGGGGCAAAGTGTTTTAGCATTACCCTTTGCAGTACTGGATTCTTGGTGATAGTCGAAAGCGTCAAGCCCTCGCCCAATTCGTCAACCTCGTCGGCGGTTAGTCCAACTTTTGATGTTATTGCTCTTTTGAACAACTCGGTCTGTTTCAGCAGTTCTTCCTTACTCCCAATATCTGGGTGTGCGATCAATGCTTCGTCGCACTTGGTCGCGGCGGCAAGGTTGTCGTTTTCGAGTTTTGTCGCGTTGTCTGCCTTGATTTTAGCCATGATCGTATTAAAGAACTTAGCGTTCTTCGGCATATCAGAACTATTCATGTCTTCATCAACAACAAACTGCTTGTATGCCGCTGCGAAACCCTCGTCGTATGGCGAGCCGTCAGGCAGGCCATCTTTCAGATTTACGTCTTTCAGATCGTCAATGCTCTTGACTTTCCTGATACCAAGCACTTTATGCGCCTGTGATGTAAAGTCTGCCCTTGCGGCATCGTCGGGAAGCTTGTCAAGCGACTCTGGCATCTTAAACGGTTTGCCTGTTGTTTTCTGCAACTCATGATACCCTACGCACATATCGCCCTGCGTAGCGAATTTGCTTGCAACAGTATTAAACGCCTCACGATTATCCGCCGTTATTGATGCGTGTTCAAATCCTGGGGCCCAATGTTCGTCTGCCATGTCCTTTTCCTTTCAAATTACTTTTCGTGTGTACCTTCAACGCCGCGTGCTTCGCGTTCGTTTGTGCGGTTACGCAACCACATCAAGGCTTCTTCGAGTTTCGTCAACGCCAATTCGTTGTCACGGCAAGCATAGTCGCCTGACTGGAATCCTCGCATCCGGTCGATGACAATAGCGATCAAATCCTCATTCGTGACGCCATTAACGCCAAATTCCTTGATTGGGCCTTTCTGGAACTTAATGACCTGTGCGGATATAAACCCGTTATTGTCTTTGTCCCATTCAACGCGATACTCGTGGTTCGCATTGCCATGGCTCGGATTATCCGAAGCAAACACCGTCGTATATTTCTTTGTTCCGATCTTTAATTCTCTTTTGCTCATGTCCTTTACCTTTCAAAAAATCATTTCATAAATATTTCGTATGTCGTTACTAAGTATTTTACAGCGAGTTTCTTCTTGTTCACGCCGTTTACAGGTTTGAACGTTGATGTTTTGACGATCTTGACCGGCTGGCCGGGGCCGTGAACGCGGTTGATACGGCGAAGTTCCTCTTGAAGCTTGCCCTCGTCAAACTGCGCACGGTTCTGAGAGATAAACTTAGCTTCCATCTTCGACTCGATCTCAAACTTATCTTCCATAGGCTTGTGCTGAGAGTACGCAGGAACCTTGGCAACCTTGGGTTTTGCAGCCGGGTTAGATACTGGGTGTATCTTATTTAGATACTCCACGAGAGCGTCACGGCTTGCATGGGCCTTTAGACTGTCAAATGCAACGCCGATCTTCTTTGTCCTGTCGAGAATGGCTTTGGTTATCTTAAACAAGACAGTTTCGCCGTCTTTGACTTCGATTTCTTCCGGAACCTCTGGCAGTGGTATTTCCTCTAATACCAGCGGGGAAAAATTATCAAGGTGTAGTAGCAAAGCTGCCGCGTCCGCGTACGCTCCGATTTCTTTATGGCTTATGCCTGCGGATCGTGCGCGATCGTACAATTCTTTGGAGACTTCCAGTTTCGTTCCATCCTCTCGTTTGACTACATAAGGAAACTCAGTCCCTTCGTCCAGCTTGTCCCACAGGAAATTGTAGTTTTCGTCCGGGTCAAACGTCTTGCCCTGCTCCGTGAGCTTTGCCATTAAAACTTCTTTTGTTGGTCTTGACATAATTATTCTCCAGTTTCGGTTTCGTGTTCACCACACCAGCAATCCTCACTAACAATGGGGAACGGGTGGATGTCGGGTTTCTGTTTATCTGTAGCCTGAACCGGCGGCAAGCGTCGGCACTCTAAAGCCGGAGCGCTGAAGCTTGGGTTTTTGATCGGTTCACTAAACCTACAATTTTTACATTCCATGTCTATCTCCAATTATGAATTTGATTGTCCAATATGTAAGATTCTCTCAGCCAACCTGAATAAGAATCGTTTTTTTCTGTTGACTTTTTTGAAAAGCAATACTTCCGCTATATATCGCACTAACTCGTTCTCGCCCTTAGTTATCTGACCTTCTCCAGCATATCCACTATTTATCATCTGTAGAACCTCAGCCATAACTGCGTTGTGCATAGTGACTTCTTCTGGCGTTTTTAATTCCGTGAAAATAGAAGCTAACCTATAGGCTAAGAAATCCGGTCCCGCTTCGCTGTATAGTATGAATAATCCTTTGTTTTTCATACTGTCCTCACATAAGTTACCACCATAGATATTCCTGCAAACGGATCATAACCAAAACCGGACAGATGTGAGAAATCACTAGCCGCCCTTACAGGTTCAGCCGTTCCTTGCTCTACCAAAAGATCATAAGCCTGTTTCAGGATAATAAATTCTTCCTGATTACCGCCTTTGTCGGGGTGGTGCTTCATCGCCAACTTGCGGTATGCACGTTTCAACTGCTTTTTGCTTGCACCGCTTTTGATGCCGAGTATCAGTAACGCTTGAAAATGTTGTATTTCATGCTTCATTTATGCTACCGCCTCTTTCGTCTGTTCGATTATACTTGTTTCATCAACAGGGCCGCTGACAGATTTACTCGCTTTTGCTGCCTCGACACTATTATCAAATTCTATCTGTTTTGCGGCCGCTTCTGCTTGAGCTTGATTTATTTCGTCGTATTCTTCTTTCGGCACAACAACGTCTTGTGGGAAGTCTAAAGCGTTTTCGATCTTATCGGCAAGCTCGTACTCGCGGTATTTGTTTGTCAGTTTAGGAAATAGCTGTATCAGCGGAGCAAGCGCCTCTAACGTCGTTTGAATCGGCTGCAATACCTGGCTGACCTTTTGAGCCTTTGCTAATGGCCCGATAAATACAGGCTTAACCGAAACACTGCGGACCTGTTTGTCAAGATTGCTCTGTATAATATCCTTGATATTCTCTAATGTCCGTTTGTCGAATGGCCCTCGACCTGCTTGGATCTCAATATCCATCATTCGATCATCGGTTGTTTCAAGATAACTGCTGTGTGTCTCGATAGCCGGACTGAGCAATGTAGCCTTTTCACCGGCCAACTGCCAAATATGTATCGCTGCGACAGGTGCCTTATTCGCCGCAGCAAGATCTGTGAACATCTGGAATTTATCAATCCAGAACCATCGCTTCAAAGCTTCAACCTTAATATCTACGAAATTCATATTGAGGGTTATATCGCCAACCATATCAACTGCTTTCGGTGGACGGTCATATTCATCGTTTGAAACGTACATCTGACCTTCGGGCGACAATTTTAATCTGTTCTGCATAGAATCCGGTGCATACACCGGAGGTCTGTTTTTAAGTTGCATGTTCTCATGCAGGTTCTTGTCGATCTGCTGCAAACTCATACAATCCCATATCGCGTACCATGCCGGAGTACGGCTCGATGATTCCCACGGTTTCTTATCGAAGTTCCATACGGCGAACGGCTGTGAGAAGTCGCCGATATTATCATTTATAGGGGTATTCTTTTTCTTGCCCTCTGCTTCGGTCAGTTCCGGGAAATATACGGTATACCATTCGAAGTCACCTTTAGGTTTCTTGAATCCACCCTCCCAGATAGCGTCAGTCACTTTGAAAGTTGCTTTATAGACCACGAAAGTTTCTTCCATAGTTCCTTGGTCGTAAGCGGTAACAACAGCTATCGGCAGTTTAGCTTTTCTGGCTTCTGCCGACATCCCTTTGGCGAAAGTATCAACGATTTGCTTCGCTGTCCATGTATCGTCCTTAATTATAACACCCTCTTCGATATTCCATTTATCGTAATACACCCGCGTTTTTGAGAAGTGCATCGGCATCCACATTGTTTTTTCTTTAAGGATATCTTCCTCGCCGAAGATTACCGGACTTCCGGTGGTTATCCCATCGTGAGTGAATTGAGGTTGGATGTCATAGAAGTTAGATTTCTGGTAAACCGTGGACATATAGGCTTTGATGTCCTGTGTCCATATATCAAGCTTGTCAAGCCCTCTAAGCTTAATTTCTTCCATTGCGTAACTGATCCAGTCGGTGTTCTTCGAAGTCATAGACCCCTGGAAGCCAGTTGACATCTGCCGAGAATACCACGAACCGCTGCCGTTATAGATATTTTTGCCAACAAGATTGCCCTTGTCGTCAGTCTCTACAACCTCATCGCTGCGGAAATACCGTGTGATAGTCTTCCGGTTTCGGTTGACCCGCGCGTAATCGTTGTCCTTTTCAAGCCAGCGATCAACAATTCTATCCCATAATGTCTTGTCTTTCCACGCTGTTGTCATTTCGGATCTTCCGGTTTAGACTTTTTCGTTCTATACATGCTTAGCGACCATGTTGCTGCGATTCCCACAACGGCGATAATCGTCACCAAAACCGCACTGCTGAACTCCATCGGCTTAAACGCGATCAATGTCATAGCAGTAACGGCTATCCCGGCTTTCCGTAATCCTTCAAGTTTTTTTGCAGGTTCATTCATGCTATCCTTCCGATAATATCAAATGTTGCCATTAGCCCCACAAAGGCAGCAATAGTAACCATGCCAGACATAAAACCTATTATAAAACAAACTTGCTTCTCATTCATATTAAGTTCCTATATAGCTTGATGACCATAACGATTTGCATTATGTAACTCAAAAAGGCCATCTAAATACATATCTAGTGTCAATCCTAAGCCTACGTCGAATCTGGGTTTCTTTTCAATAACAACTTCTATCCGAGTAAGCCACATCCCGTTTTCAAAAAACTCACCTAAATCTGATATTTCTGGGATATGGTAATCGCTAGGGTTTATACGCAAATCCTTAATTTTCTCTTTTAGAGTAGCCAAGTTGTGCTCTCTTTGACTCTTAATACTTCTTTCCAGAGACTCGCAACATTCTATGTCTTTCGGGCAATCTAATATTAATTTTCTTCTCATTCTTTTAAGCTCCTGTTAATCCGGGCGTTGCCAATGTTGGCGGTGCAAACGGCTTTGTGAGCTGGCTCGCGTTAAACCTTCTTGTCTTTTTAGCCTGCTCCGACAACCCGCCAAGCGGCGACGCAGTCTTCTTATTCGCAGCCTCTTCTGCCAACCGCCTACCTTCGGCTGTTGCGGCTGCTTGCCGTTTACGCTGTTTAGAAGCACTCTTGGAAGCCGACTTTCGCTGTTCTTCGCTAACAGCAACACTGGCACCTATGCCTGCTAAAACCAACAATGTCCCTGGGTCATCGCTCTCAGTCATCGCCTTTGCGCTCCTTTCTTTTTTGAGCCTTCAACGAACACAATATCACCGACAATGGCTCGCAGCCTCTTTCAAGAAGATCTTCAGCTATTTCGTTTAAATCTTCCATCCTATTTCTTTCTGTGAGACCTTACAGCCGATTTAGTCTTAGCTTTCGCCCTTCGGTTACTTGCTCGTTTTGCTCTTGTGTGTCTTGGCATTACGGCCTCCTACTTCCTGTTTTCGGCTAACTGTAAAAATGTATACAAAATCGACGCCAGCGGATCGCAATCACTTTCAAGTAACCTTTTAGCTTTCTCGTTTAGTTCCTTTTCTTTGTGCAAAGCGTGCATATCGGATTTTGATGTCATCCACTTACGTAATCCTAGCTTAATTGCATTTCTAACACCTTTTCGCCGTATAGATTTTTGTGTCGCCTTATCCATTATATCTCCTGAAATTCAACTTTAAACGAATGACCAGCATACTCGAAGTGGTATTCGTAGGGAATATTAGGGTCGTCGGTCTCTTTTTTAGCAACCAGAGAATCTAAGGCAAAAGTGAATTCCTCAATCCGCTTATCTACCGCTTCTATCGGCGAAGGCAACCCTTTCATTCGATCAGCGACCTCCACAGCGAGATTAACGTCATCAGCGTCAAGAGCCGCTGTGTAACATTCGTCTAGTCTTTCTCGGTACGTTTTCATATTAAGCCACCGATACCTTTCTGAATTTCTTTTTTCTTCCCTCAAATAATGTCTGCCCTTGAGTCCATCGCATCAACCGCGTAATGAGTCGACAGGCGATCTCGTAGACGTGTTGCCTCCATAGTTTCTTATTGGCGTCGTCTTTGCCAAAAACAACCCATCTCTGTTCCCAACACAAGCCTTTTGGGTGACGGCGAATCTTGTCGTATTTCAAAAACTTATATTCACGTCCCACCAAAACACCCTTTTTGTTGAAGAAATGCACTTTGCAACCACAAGCAGTGCCAGATGGCGTATCGACATCGACCAACTCGCCATACTGAATAGTATTGCAGCTCAGTTCAATTCCGCATTCATGTAACATAATCCTGTCCTTTCAAAATAAACTGTGCGTAAGCCTGTTATCACAAATACATGGCAAATCCTGCAATGTCACATCCTCTTCTGGCAATAAGGGGCCGTCAAGTTCTTTTATGCAAGCGTCCATAATGTCAAGTACTGCCTTTGTCGCGTCTAAATCATCCATTCGGTCATCCTTAAAAAGTCCTTTTTAAAAAACCCAAAAATATAAACCGCTAATAACCACAATCCAGAATATGATACCGAAGATTGCCGATACCACAAGACATTTTCTTGATATTGTGGGTGGCATATACATATGAATTATAATCTTGTCAGCTTCGCTTAATTTCAACTCGCCATCCCCCGCGTCAAAACATTATTATCATAAGCGGATCCAAGAGCGGGAATGTTCCCAATAATCGCTTTTGTCCGACCCAACCTTTTTCCAGAAATCGACATCGTAACCCATACCATACCCGCGCACTGGAACATATCGGCAGCGTCGGCGCTCCAATCGTCACACGGCTTATCCGTAAAACGACTGCCCTTGTCGTCCCAACCAAACCGATAAAAACCTAGACACTTTAACAACCCACCACACTTCTTAGCGTGAAAATGAACGAAAGGGAAAAGCATCCGGGCAGCCTGAATAGAATCGCCCTTGGAACCACAACGAGGAACCAACGTAACCTTACCTTTTCCAAGAAGCTCCTCAGCAGTATCGATCAAAGGTGTCTCAGTCTCACGAGACCGCTTTTGTGCATCGTGGGGTAAATAATGACCACCGTAAATATATGGCTTGTCCAAAACAACCTTGCAATGATAAACAATACCACGACCTGTCATCTCATGATAATCTATAATATGGACAGCCTCGCCAATAAACTGCAAAAATCCAATAGCAGTAGCATGACCAACACCCAAATCCCAAAATGTGTAAACAGGCTCATTCTCCCTATGAGGGTAAAAACCAACCCGACCACCACCACGACAATCCTCCAACTCACGACCAAAAACAGCACCCTCAACAGCCTGCTCAAATGCCTCCTGCCAAAAACTGGGATGCTCCCTTTTCATCAAACGACCCAAACCATTCGCACCATCCCTTTTTAAAGCATACCACGCCTTTTGATTTTCTGTAAGCATAATGGAGTGATCGGTCAGTAACATGTTAAAATATCGATTCAACTCATCGGACCGGGGTATACCCTCGGGTTCTGTCTGGTTTTTCGGATCATCGAACCATGCGAAGAAATGGCCTCTTGCTTGCATCTTGTTGAGTTTGAGCTTTCCTTGCTTCTCTAATGCACTATTGCTCATGGCTTGTACCACTGCATCGTAGAAGTCACCAGCTCCGCCTTCGGCTGTGCTTTCATCGAATAGATATGATCCTTCGTGTAGTGTTGGGATCGTGCCTGTCTTAAGCTCTTCGGCCTTCTTAGGGAACTTGGCGCACATCTTACCACGTTCTGAGATATGTAAGAACCGGAGCGTGCTTGATCTCATCGAGGTTGCTACTCTTAACCAACTGTTATTGCTTAGCTTAAGCTCGTTTGCATCGCACTTGGTCGCTGGAATTCTCTTTAATATAGCCGGGTCAAGGTTCTCATAAGGGTATTTGATTTTGGTTGCGAAGATATGTTGCACGTCTTTAAGGGTGTGGGCGACGATACCGGCCTCTATGTTGTTGTTCCATAAGCACATATCTAACGCCATGATGTCTATTAGCGTACTGAATCCATGCTGTCTTGACTTAAGAAGCTCGTTCCAATACCACATTCCCTTATAAAACTCTTCCTGGGCGTACCGCATCTTAAATAATACCCGCTCGGAGTCTTCGTTGATGATCCAATAGAGGTTATTGATCCTCCAGTATGGGTCTTCGAGCTGCTTAGCGATCTTAACGAGGTCCATTAGGCGGCTCTCTTCCATGCCGGAATCCAGTAGCCGTCCGCTTCAAGCTCCTCGACGGTCATCGAGTGAAGCCGAGACATAAGCTCTTTGTGTTCAGGACTATTAATCCACTGGTCATTCGGGTAAGCTCTGATCTTTTGTTCAAGATCAATGCGGCCCATGTCCTTGACTGGATTCCATATATGCACTGGATTATTAATGCACTTAATCGCCTTTAGGGTCAGCTTGTCACCAGGGGACAACAAGATATCTACCCGTTTCACTTCGTCCGTCTTTGAAACGGTTTCAGGTGAAACGTTTCGGTGATACTGCGTCTTGCAAGTGTTATCACAATACTTACTGCGCCCTTCATTCTCTTTGCCACAGTTAATACAATCCATCATTCTGCCCTTTCATCTTGTGTCTTGTTTTCTATAGGTATGCGCCCACCAAATCCGCCATCGCTGGCTGATTCGGCCTTTACGCTATCGATAATGAGGGTTGATGTTAGCTCCGGGACGGCCTCAATGATCGGCAACCCCTGAGCCTTCTCACGAATCGAAGCAAACAAAGCCCCAAGAGTGTCCGCAACATCACCATCAACAGGAGCATGGTCCCGCCAGCCGTGAACTTTGAGCCAAAATATGCTACCTACGACCACTCCGGCTTGTAATTGCTCCTCATAATGCTGTGCGATTATCTGGGTTGCTTTTTTAATTATGCTACTAAACTGCGTTTTTGCCTTATAAGCGAACATTGAGTGCCTATCTTCGAACCCCAGGAAGCCGCTTAGTCCGCTGATTGTTGGTACAGGTCTTTTAATTACTTTCTGATTCTTCCTATACGTCTCGGGTCTTTTTATGCTGCCCTTTCAGAGGC